>UMLO01063453.1_pt1 | contig 46659 bp, 28 predicted proteins | sample 1966551 | NCBI WGS metagenome assembly UMLO01 (sample SAMEA4836201, study PRJEB28245) | human gut metagenome | biome: gut microbiome; material: fecal sample | place: Denmark | collected 2008
CATTTTCCCTGAACAGCCCGATAAAATGGCATGGGGAACAAAAAGCCGGATCTTTCAGAATGCTAAACCTTATAAAATAACAAAGCCCCAACTTTCGCAAGTCGGAGCTTTGTGCATAAAAAAAGAAGGTGTACCCCATTTTGGCACACCTTCTCTTATATAACTATTTTACGATGTCCGCAGTTTTAGGCCGGTGCTATTTCCGTACTATCTTCATCTTCGTCATCAACATCATCTTCTTCGGGCGGATCCTTCTTCACAAAGAGGGCACTCAGTTCGAACAGCCCGTACAACGGGAAGAACACGATACTTAATGTGAACGGATCGCTGCTGGGAGTAATGAAGGCTGCCGCAACAAGCAGTCCGACAATCGCATGCCGCCTGTACTTATGGAAGAACGAACGCTTCAACAAACCGATCTGCGACAGCAGCCACGAAACCAACGGCATTTCAAAGACAATTCCCATCACAAAGATCAGCATCAGGAAATTATCCATATACGAATCCAAAGATACCTGTTCTATGATATTAGAGCTCAATTCATACGTTGCTAAAAAACGCAGTGTCATTGGAAATACCATAAAATATCCGACAGCACATCCGATAAAGAACATGATCGTTCCTAAGAGAAATACCCATCTGACATTTTTCTTCTCATTCTCATACAAAGCCGGACTGATAAATTTCCAGATTTCCCACATCAGATAGGGAAATGTAAGCACAAGAGCCAACCAAAATGAGGTGGTCATGTGAGTAAAGAACTGAGAAGCCAGTTTGATATTAAAAATCTGCACATGAAAATTATCATTACAGAAGTCCGGCAATACATCAAACCACGGACTGATATTAATCAACCACTGGTTCAACTCGCAAAGCCATCTGTAAAAAATAAAATCAGAGGAACAAGGTGCCTCTATCACACGGTGGAATATACCATTATCCCCCCGCATAAAGGCAAAACTGCCTATAGCAAAAACAAAGAGCGCTAAAAAAGAACGGAACAGAGTCCAACGAAGTGCTTCCAGGTGGTCCCAGAAGGACATTTCTTCTTGTTCTAATTCTGCCATCTTTTACTTCTTATCCGTATCGTCCAGCTTAATGTCGTCTTCTAATCCTTTTACACCGTCTTTGAAGTTTTTCACACCTTTACCGATACCTTTCATCAGTTCAGGTATTTTTTTACCACCGAAAAGCAACAACACAACAATGGCGATAATAACAATTTCGCCTGTACCTAAATTTCCAAGAAATAATAATTGATCCATGATATTGTATAAATTAGTCGTTAATATTCCTGTTATCGATGGGGCAAAGATACAATTTGTAATGAATAGTACCCCAATTATTCTAAATTTATTACCTTTGCGCCATCTTAAAAAACTGAAATTAGAAAAAGATTAGAAAAAATGAAAGCGTATGTATTTCCCGGTCAGGGTGCACAGTTTGTCGGAATGGGGAAAGACCTTTACGAAAACAATTCCCTTGCAAAAGAGATGTTTGAAAAGGCTAACGAAGTCCTCGGTTTCCGCATCACAGATCTGATGTTCGCCGGAACAGACGAAGATCTGCGTCAGACAAAAGTAACACAGCCTGCCATTTTCTTACACTCAGTCATTCTTGCAAAAACATTAGGTGACCAGTTCAAACCGGATATGACGGCCGGACACTCTTTAGGAGAATTCTCTGCGCTTGTTGCTGCCGGAGCTTTGTCTTTCGAAGACGGACTTGTCCTGGTATCCAAACGTGCTATGGCGATGCAGAAAGCCTGCGAAGCCACTCCCTCGACTATGGCTGCCGTTCTGGCCTTGCCGGACGAAAAAGTAGAAGAGATCTGCCGAAGCATCGAAGGTGAAGTCGTTGTATGTGCAAACTACAACTGTCCGGGACAGCTTGTCATCTCCGGTACCGTACCGGGTATCGATGCCGCATGTGAAAAGATGTTGGCTGCCGGTGCAAAACGTGCATTGAAGCTGAAAGTGGGTGGTGCATTCCACTCTCCTCTGATGGAACCGGCCCGTGCAGAACTGGCTGCCGCTATCGAAGCGACTCCGATCCACAAACCGGCTTGCCCTGTTTACCAAAACGTAAGCACGAAAGGCGAAACCTGCCCCGAAACAATCAAGGCAAACCTGATCGCCCAACTGACCGCCCCGGTTCGTTGGACACAGAGCGTTCAGAACATGATCGCCGATGGCGCCGATCATTTCATCGAACTGGGTCCGGGAGCCGTACTTCAGGGATTGGTGAAAAAGATCAACAAGGAAGTAACGACTGAAGGCATGCAATAAGCAGTTTGCATTATTCACATAAAAAGGTTGACAGACATTCGATCAAGAATTCATCTGTCAACCTTTTTTGTTTTACCCGATATGGCGTAATGCCATTACTTCAGGCCCCACCATAAGGCTGTCTCTACCACATCCGGTCCGCCCAGCAGTTCGAGGGCTTTGTTATAACCTTCGAGATTGTTCGTCTGGATATTGGCCGGGTAGCGGTAACGCTTCGGATAAAATTCAAGACGGCATTCTTTTGAAGCGGCAACCGTCAGCGGAACTTGGTTCAACGGGTTGTAGTCTTTTTCGACTGCCTGGTTCTCGAAGAAAGGCAATCCGATACGGCGATGGTCGCTCCAAGCCTCTTCCGGCAACCAGGGGACTTGGGCTATATATTTCTGCGTGAATATCTTCGTCATCGCATCGTTATTGTAGGCACCGCCACGGTAGATGGAATTCTTCGGATATGCATAAGTCATCGTCTTGTTCTCTTTCGTATACGGATCGACATAGTTTACGGTATAGGGCTTCGCCTCCGTCGTATGGTCGAAATTGACGGACGTCCCGATCCGGTTATACTCGGTAGAAGACAGATAAGCTCCCACTTCACTCAACAAACCGTGATATTCGAAACTGGCAGTCACTCCGTTTTCGTAGTTCGACTTGGGAGAGCCCGGAACATTCCAACCGCGCACACCGGCTTCAGCCAGCAGGAAATAGCTTTCCCAAGGACCGAAATAGACACGTTTCCGGGTACTCATACGGTATTGCTTGGATATGGACGGATAGTTATAGTTCTTCCCTGTCAACTCGGTAGCCAGACTGCCTTTCACATCCCATTCGCCTGCCACCCATGTGCCCCAGGTGTATTTAGGGTCGATTGTCAGCATCGGTTTCGTGTGATCATCCGGATCGAACAGGGAGACTGGTTTCACCTCACCGGCAGCCCCGATATAGTCGGAATAGACCACACCATCGTTCCATCCTACCACACTAAACAGTTTCGGTGCACGCGGATCGACATATTGCGGAATGCCGTCGAAATAGAATCCGGCACACGGATCGTTGGTCGTCAACGGGAAATGCTTATCCAGGTATAAGCCCATGTAAGTATGCGGGTTCTTCAGGTGTGCTTTCAACGAATCGGGTAGCGGAAATTCATTGCTTCCCAAACCGACCACGAGATTCTTGAATGTAACAGACATCGCCTGTGCATTCCAGGTACGGGACATGACACTGGTCAAATCGCTCCATCCGTCCTTTTCCTGCACACCGGCAAGTTCGGAGAGCGAAGAAATATATCCTTTGGAGGCGGCATCTTCAAACTCGCTCTCGGCCAACTTCGGATTGGCATTCACGATACGCATCGCCAGACGCATACGCAAGGAATTGGCATATTTCTTCCACATGCTCACATTTCCCGCATAGAAAGCATCTTCCGCCGACATCGGAGACATATCGATCGACGGATCGAGCGCGGCCTCCGCTTCCTTCAGTTCTTTCAGAATAAAGGTATAGATGGCGTCCACGCTATCGTACTCGCCTGGAACACCGGAGAAAGCATCCAATGCCGGAATCGGGCCGAACCCGTCAGAGACCTCCGAGTTCAGGTAAGCCCGCCAGATACGTGCCATCTGGATCACATTCTTATAATAGGGATAGAGGTCCGCTTCGCCATCCGCCACTTTCTTTTCGCCCAACTGAACGGCTTTAGTCGCCTGGTTCAACCATTTCACGGCGTAGTCGTTGCTCAGGTAGCGCGTGATATAGTCATTATTATCCGTACCGATCGTGAAACCGTTTCCCCGGTTGAAACGAGATGCCCTGTTCCAGGTCAGGATAAACATACGTTCGGCTATCTCCGGATTCATTTGGTCACCGATAATCGAGGCGTTCAGAAACCATTCCGGCTTCACCTTGCTTTCGTCTACCTGGTTCGGATCTTCATTTATCTCCTGAAAATCGTTACAAGATGAAAACAATGCCACCATGGAAAACAGCCCTGCCAATATTTTATTCTTCGTATTCATATCTTTAATTCTCTATTTTTAATTTTCAATTTTTCAGAACCCCACCGTTACGTTAAACGTGAACGAACGGCTTGTCGGAGCAGCCCCGTTTTCGAAACCGGTCGCATTCGTGTTGGTTGCCGAAACGGATTCGGGATCGATACCCGGCAAGTTGTAATGGATCATCCAGACGTTGTTGCAGGTTGCAGACAGGTTCAGACGCTGGAACGGTGTCTTTTTCAGCATTGCTTTGTTGAACGTATATCCCAAGGTGATGTTACGCAGGCGAATATTGGTCGCATCGTATGTGAAAACCTCCGGCAAACCGTAATTGCCGGTCGATCCGATCCGTTCCCAATAGTTTTGAGGAGTGACCGGGACCTTGTTTTCCACATATCTTCCGTCTTCTTGGACGACCGTGTTAGGCACGACAAACTCCCGGCGTTCACCGTCCACAACCGTTCCGGCTGCGTTACCACGAACATGCAAGCTGGAAGCCGTTGCCGAATAGATGTCGCCACCGATACGGAAGTCGACCAGGAAACTTAGGTTAAACCCTTTATAAGAGAAACTGTTCGTCAATCCAAGCATCCAGTCCGGACTTTGGTTGCCCACCTTGCTCTTCTCGGTCGAGATCAGCGGCAGGCCGTCTTCGCCGACGATCACTTTTCCATAATGCGGACTTTCTTTATCCGTCACGCGCAGGAAAGTCTGTCCGTAGATATCGCCATAATAACCGCCTTGAGCCGCGACGATCTGGATCGCATCCAAAGTCTTGATGTCATAAAGCGTCACTCCCGGATAAAGGTCGATGATCTTATTGCGGTTCAAAGAGAACTGAGCTGTCGCATTCCAGTTGAAACCCTGCGGATCATTGCTCTGGAAGATAGCGCCGTTCAGTGAGATTTCCAAACCTTCGTTCTGGATATTGCCGGCGTTCACCTTACGGGAACTATAGCCGGCAAAGGGGTCGAGCGGCAGGTTCAGCAACTGGCGGGTAGCATTCGTCTTATACCAGGCGAAGTCCAACCCCAAGCGGTTTTGTATGAAACGCACGTCGAAACCGGCTTCCCATGATTTGATCAGCTCGCTTCGTACACTCGAATCAAACAGGATTTGACCGGGAGCGGCCGTCGTGTTCCCGTTCTCATCTTTTCCCACCGTGTAATTATTGTACAGCTGATAGGGGTCGAGATCATTACCGACCTCTGCATAAGAAGCCCTCACCTTTGCAAAGGAAAACCATTCCGGCATACTTTCGCCTATCTTAGGCAACATATCCGAGATCACTCCGGAGAGGCTGACCGAAGGATAGAAATAAGAGCGGTTGGCTTTGGACATCGTAGACGACCAGTCGTTACGGGCTGTCACGTCCAGGAACAGATAACCATCCCAGTTCAGTTGCAACGATCCGTAAAGGGAGTTCATCTTCCGGCGGATCAGCTCGGAGGTAACGGACGGTTTATTGATACCGTTGTTCAGGGAGAAAAGGTTCGGGACCAGCAATTCGCCGGCCGATGCGTTCATCTTGGTTCTTTGCTGCATCATCAGGTTGCCACCGAACGTCACGAAACCACCCAGGCGATCCAGCAAATTGTCTTTGTGTGCGGTAGCCAGAAAGCTGTAGTTGTTTTCGTAGAAAGTTTCGGAACCTTCGCTATACAGACCGCGTGGAGAGGTATTGCCTCCGGCATACACTTTCTCGTTTTTGGTTGTCGTATAATAGTCGGTACCGCCGCGCAGTTCGATATCGAACCAATCGGTCGGTGCATACTTCAGCGATACGTTTCCCAAAAGGCGGTTACGAGTATCGTTGTTCTGCCGATATTTGGTCACCCAGTAGGGATTTTCCTGCGGGTTCTTGGAAGCGTCCCACCAGATCATATTGCCTTCTTCGTCCACGCTGTTCTTAAAATCCCTGACATTCAGGGAACGAGGCAGGCCGTAGATCGTATTGAACGCATTCGACGGGTTCACCCCCTGGATCGGGCGGTTGTGGGCATTCATATTGATATAGTTCACTTTGGTATCCACTTTCCATTTCTCCGCCTTATCGAGGAATGTGGTGGCACGCAACGTGATGTTCGTCTTATTCAGCTTCGACTCCGGTGTGATACCGGCATCATCCGAACGGTTGATAGAAGTAAAGACAGAAGTCCCGTTGATATTCTGCTGGAAGCTGACACCTTCGTTAAAAGAGGTTCCGGTGTGGAAGAAGGCGTCGATATTGTCATACGTCCGGAGAGGAACCTGACGTCCGAGCCAGTCCGTCACCGTCTGTCCTTCTGCTTTCGGTCCCCAGCTCAAACGGGACTGGTTGTCGTAAACCCCGACCGAGCCTTGTCCGAAACTGTTTTGCATATCCGGTTTCAGGAAGATAGATTCGGTCGTGATGCCGGCGTTTACCGTAATTCCCAGACCTTCGTTTTTACGTCCCGATTTGGTCGTGATCAGGATCACGCCGTTACCGGCTCTCGAACCGTAAAGAGCGGCAGCCGAAGCGCCTTTCAGAACTGTCATCGACTCGATGTCTTCGGGGTTGATATCAGAGAGGCCGTTACCCATATCCGCACCTGAGTTACCCCAGACATCATCCACCCCACCGGTGAAGTTATCCATCGGCGTACCGTCCACCACGATCAACGGTTGGTTACTGCCGGTCAGCGAACTGTTACCGCGGAGCACGATCTTCGAAGACCCTCCCACCCCGTTACTGGAGCGGACAATCTGCAAACCGGATACTTTACCGGACAACGAATTGGCCAAATTCGGTTCGCGGGAAGACAACAAATCGTCTCCCTTCAATTCCTGCATGGCGTAGCCCAATGCTTTTTTATCACGCTTCATGCCCAAAGCAGTCACGACTACTTCATCCAATTTCTGCGTGTCTTCTTCAAGATGCACGGACAAAGAGGCTTGCCCGGTATAAGGGATTTCCTGGGTGGTGTAACCGATAAAGGATATTTGGATTATATCCCCCTCTTTTACCCCGTCCAGCGTGAAGTTGCCATCCATATCGGTCATTGTTCCGTTGGTGGTTCCTTTTATAACGACAGACGCACCGGCAACCGGTCCTAACGCGTCCTCGACGACTCCCGTTACTTTTGCATTTTGCCTCAAAATGCCAGTGTCCGGATTACCTGCACTTGAAGCGGCGTATATATTTCCGGAGAAACACAACGCGCTCGCAAGCAAAACCATGCTGACAGGCTTAATTCTCTTCAACATAACTAATGTTTTTTGTTTAATTTATGATACATGTCTTGGCTGAAACCAACATCTTTTTTGATATATGTAACACAAAAAAAGAGAAGTTGTTTTGTATTTAACTTTTCAAGAGGCGTTTTTTAGATTTAGCCACAAAAAACAAAAGCCGCCGGCCCTCTCCCCTACAGAGACAGCCGGCGGCCCTAAAAAGATTTAACTATTAAAACCAATACTTCCTATTCGACTTCCGTCGCACCCATACTGGCTTGATAACCCCATCCCGGATTCTGATAGATAACCGCACTCGAAAAATCATTTTTGTCTACGGCAGTCTGACGGAAGACATCGACACTGATCGGTTCCAAATAATGAGCAGGTGTGAACTTAAAGCCTGATTGCTTAGCTATATCACTATTGGCTGTTTTTTCATAAGGAACAATATAATTGCTTAATGCAGGCGCAGACATATTTCCTTTCGCCGGGTCTACGACGCAAAGATGAGCCAGTTCTTTTTCATAGACGCTACCCCAATACAACATACCTTCGATACGATAAGGGTTTACCTTCATCTGGTCCAATGCACGCCAGCGTTTCAGGTCGGTCCAACGATACGCTTCGGCACAAAGCTCGTTACGACGTTCACGGCGGATGTTATATAGGGTCGGGTCGATCAACTGTCCGTGCGAATATGTTCCCCAGTCACCTTTTGCCTCTTCCGACATGATAGTTGCGGCAATCGTTTTATTATAATCTTCGTCAACATTGGCACGGCGGCGCAAAGCTTTCCAATAATTACCGGCCGTAGCATCGACCACACGGTTTTTCTCATAGCTTGCTTCCATGTAAATCAGCATCGCTTCTGTTCCACGGAATACGATGCCACCGGATGTCCCGGCGCTATGGTCGTTAGCCATATGGTTGGAATAGTGTTTACCCTTTTTGATAATGAAACCGGTTGTAGCCAGACTTCCTGCATCTCCATATATGAAACTGATTTCACAAAGCGCCGGCGTTCCGTTCGGTTGATAGAAATTCACATCACCCGGCTTTTTCGTAAAGATCACAATACGCGAATCACGATCCTGCAAGGTAGCATTCACTCCTTCTTTTTCCCAATCTTTATTATAGCCGGAACCGCTTGCATAAATAGGCAAACCATTACGCATCAAAAAAGAATTGACCATACCGCGTGTCCAACCCGAACCTCCGCCGTTACGTTCCAACTCCATCTGCAGGTTGCTGGTGACACCCAATGCTTCGTCAAATTTCTTCCACATCAGAATCTCATCGTATCCTTCCATATTCTCATCACAGAACATGGTATAGTAAGGATTCAGAGAATTCATATTGGCATCCATACCTTCAGCAGCATCCGTGTTGTTTGCCAAATTACCGACCATCTGATCACCGACTATTTTAGAAGAAGCGATTGCTTCATCCAAGAAATAATTGATTTCGGCATCAGCATTGTAACCTTGTGCATCTTTGCCCGGCCAGCCATTGCCTCCCGGAACGAAAGCTGTTCCCTGATGGTACTTTTCCCAAGTCGCTTCCAAAAGAGCGACACGTGCATGAAGCAGATAAGCAACGTTTTTACTGATGCGGTTCTTGCCTCCCGGAGCCGTATTCAACAACAAGTCTTCTGCCTTTTTCAGGTCTTCGATAATAAAACGCGCCACCTTATTACGGGGTTGACGTTCCGATGCTTTCATCAATTCATCTTCAATATCGGGCAGTGCTGTCGTGACGATAGGCAGATCTCCGTATTTTACGAGCATTTGATAATAAATATAAGCACGGTTGACATACATTTCGCCAATATAATGTCTCACATTGTCTTGATTCCCGCTGATTTCTCCTGCTTCATATTTAGGCAACACGTTATCAAAGAAATAATTGCAGGATCGTACATCTTCCCATTTATAACCGTTATCACCGACGGAAGAAGCTACTTGCTTCAATCCGGGAATCCAGAAATTAGGATCGCCCGTACCTGCTTGATTATCCGTATTGTTGTCTAACCCGAACAAATTGATTCCGTAGCTGTCGGTTACCGTTTCAAATTTATAATTATTAATGGCATACGCCGCTAAATCGCTTTCTGCATTAAAGAATTTTTCGGGAGTAACTTTGTCTAACGGTTCTCTGTCAAGAAAATCGTTACAATTTGTCAGGCCCCCCATTATGAATGCCCCAATTGTTAATACTTTTATATATGTCTTCATAATTTCCTATTATTTAAAAAGTTGCACTTAAACCGAACGAGAAGGTTTTTGACAGAGGATAAGTACATCCGTCCCAGTCACCTACGCCAATTGTCTCAGGATCGAAAGTATCTACCAGGCTCGTGATCGTAAACAGGTTTTCCGCAGAAACGAACAGGCGCAAATTGCTCACATAGAATTTGTTTGTCAACTGTACAGGCAACGTATATCCTAACGTCACATTCTTCAAACGGCAATAAGCCGCATTTTGTAAATACCGGCTCTGCCCCTGGCGGTTCTTTGTATCCTGTACCGGACGCGGATAATAACCGTTGACATTGGCGCCTAACGGACTGTCGGTATCTGCCGGACGGAAATAGTCCAAATGGCTTTCAAAGAAGTTTGTCTGCCAATAACCAACAGATCCCCAGAACATCATAGCTCCATCAGAAGGCATATAATCACGTTTCATCGTACCTTGCAAGAATATTTTCAGGTCAAAACCTTTCCATGCCCCGTCCAAATTCAAACCAAAATTGTAACGCGGAGTGGAGTTCCCCAATAATATCTGGTCGCCATGATCCGCTACAGTGTTATCGCCTTTATTGATAACGCCATCTCCGTTACGGTCTGCATACATGACATCTCCTGCGCCCCAATTGCTTCCCAAGGAAGACTGGTTCACTTTAGACAAATGATCTTGCATTTCCTGATCTGTTTTGGCAAGCCCAATCGTTTGATAGCCCCAGATTTCACCTAAATGAGAACCGTTATAATATTTCTGCCCAAGGTCTTTCGATGGATTCGGGTATTTATCTACAACAACCTGGTTGTCCGAAAGAGACAATGTTACTCCATATCTGAAATCCCGGATCTGGTCACGCCATGTAACCATGACCTCCCAACCCTTGGAAGTCATGTCCAGGTTGTTTACGTTCGGAACTTTTGTACCTAAGATATTAGGCAATTCAGGAGCCGGTCCGACTATGTCTTTGGATTTACGCTGGAAATAATCGAAATTGACGTTTAAACGGTTATTAAACATGGCAAGGTCAAAACCAATATCTAATGTTTGCGTTTTTTCCCATCCCAATAAAGCGGAAACCAAAGCCGATTCGGCTGCCGTATTCGGTTTAAGTCCATTAACCAGCCACTTTCCATCATTCTGTTTATAGGTAATGGTCCGATAGAACGGATACCAATTCTCCGTGTTTTGATTGCCCAATTCTCCCCATGATCCACGTATTTTCAACGTACTGATCAGATCTGTCATATCTTCGAAGAAATCTTCACGGGCAATATTCCATCCTGCAGAGAAAGAAGGGAACCAGTTCCAACGCTGGTCTGCCAAAAAACGAGACGTCCCGTCATAACGCAAGTTTACCTCAGCCAAATAACGTCCCTTATAGTCGTAATTAACGCGACCGAAGAAACCGGCTGTAGCCCATTCTGCATAACCTCCGCTTGAACGTGAGTTATCGGATGTCGTATTCAACGTCGGAACTCCTGCCATGATTCCATCCTGCCGGGCCGTAATCTGACGTTCTTTAAACAACTCGCTTTGGAAACCGACCATAACCTTGAAATTATGTCCGCTTTCCAATTGTTTGCTATACTCGGTAAAAATATTCGGATTGAAGAAATTACTCTTATAACCATATTCTTTTACGCCTGAAGTCGTATTTGCTATGGCATACGGGTTTTTACTCACATCATAAGCATAGGCCGTCTGATAATCCGTGTGGTCAAAATTATAGTTTGAACGGTAGTTCAATTCTACAGTCGTTTTCCAATTTTTTATCGGTTCGATCAGGAATTGCAATTGTTGTGCCAAAACATCACTCTGGGTTTTATAACGTCCGCCTGTAGTCAGCTGGTAAATCTTTGATTCAGCGGTATAATAGCCATTAGGGTCCACAACCGGAATTACCGGCCAATAACGACAAACATCGAAATAGAACACGTTGGAATGTACGTCACTTGCACCGGCATTGGCGAATGAAGGCGATTCGAAATCCGAACGATTAAAACGAATGCTATATCCCACTTTCAACCATTTAGTCAGATCGGCATTGATTTTAGCTGTTAAAGAGTAACGTTTTTTGCCGTCATCTCCATATTCCAGCAAACCTCCTTGATCCAAATAATTTGCAGACAGATAATATTGCATCGCTTCAGAACCTCCGTTCACACTGAGCGAATGTTCTTGGGTAAAGCTGCTTCCGAATAACTCATGGAGCCAGTCTGTATTTGCGGCAGGCATGATATCCAGACGATTGGGATCATCGAATGAGTTCCAACGTCCGTTAAGATCCCACATATACTGAGAACCTTTTCCTTGTTGGTAGTCTAAAATCTGTTGCAATTTCGTCGCGCTATACATAGGCGCACCGGCATTAGCCGTATTGGCTATCTGATCGTTGACAGCCAAAGCGAAACTATAAGAATCTGCCATATGCGGCATGTTCAACGGAGAGTTGAAACGGAAGTTGTTGTTATAGTTGATGTTCGCCTTTCCGCTTTTACCTTTTTTGGTCGTTACAAGAATAACGCCTCCCGGAGCACGGGAACCATAAATTGAAGAAGCAGCGGCATCTTTCAGGACGGAGATATTCTCGATATCTTGTGGATTGATCGCATTTATGTCACCTTCCATGCCATCAATCAAGACCAAAGGTGTAAGAGCCGACCCGTAATCTCCGATCTTGCCCGAACCGCGAATATTGAATGATTTATCTGCATTCAAAGAACCACCGGCATTACTGGTTGAGATGTTCATGCCCGGCACAACTCCCTGTAGTGCGTCGATTGTCGAATTCACCGGACGGGCAGAAAGTTCTTTTGCGCCGACAGACGAAACAGCTCCAGTTACATTTACTTTCTTTTGCGTGCCGAATGCAACAACAACAACTTCATCCAATTTCTGGGTGTCTTCTGTCAATTTGATACGAAGAGTAGGTTGTCCTGTATACTGAAGCTCCTGAGTCGTGTAACCAATAAAAGATATCTGGATGATATCTCCCTTTTTTACACCTTCCAGAGTAAAGTTACCATCCATATCGGTCATGATGCCGTTTGTGGTTCCTTTCACAATTACCGATGCTCCGGCAACAGGGCCGAATTCATCTTCTACAACACCTGAACATTTTCCATTTTGTTGGGAAACGTTCAGGCTTTCTCCGGCTATAGCCGGTACTGCCCAAGCTCCTTTCGGGAAAGAAAATGCTCCGGCCAGCAAGATTAAGCTGATGGGTTTAAAATTTTTCAACATAAATTCGCGTTTTATTAAATTTAAAGAAACACTCCGCTTTTTGTACTAAATTTTATTCAATGAAACAAACAGGTTCTATATATTTTCGCGTTTTAGCGTGTAAAATGATATTAGTTCTAAAAGAACTCAGGTGCTTTTACTCGAATACAAATTTTTCTTATAGTTTAAATCATCTAATTATCAATATATTACAATGCAAAACCTACATCATACAACAATTAATTAAAATATACAATAGATTTGATTTACTTTTATTAATAAATAGATTATAATTCGACCACGGTTTTTTATTTATCTATTTTTATAGATCCATATATTTACAGCAGATTCATTCTGCTGATGAACAGCACAATATCAGTATGACTCAAATGGAGAAAATGTTAAAAAAGAGACTTCTATGCATTTTTTTGCAGAAAATAACAGGATGATGGAAAATTTCCATATCTTTGACACCGATATGAAATGCACTGAGTTCTTTTAGAACTAATTACAAACACAGATAAACACGATACGCAAAAGCCAAAAAGCTCTAATATTTTGCACATATGGTGTAAAAGGCAAAAGCAAGCGACACCATCCCTAATCTATCTCCGGACAAACGAACAATACCTCTTTCCTTTAGCCGGAAAGCATCGTTTTTAAAACATATATGTTTTGCTATAAAGGTATGAATGATTGTTTCAATAGTCTTTTTCGTTTGCCAAATTCCACATATTCAGAAAGGAGGCTTTCGTTATGTCGACAATCTTATTCCAGTTGATCTTTTCCACATGATCGCCCGGCATATGATAGTCCGGATGGCCGTCCGTATGATACCAGATGACCGGAATATCCAAGAGGGCGAACGAAGCGTTATCGCTTCCTCCTACCGGTTTGTCCCACGGACGATAATCAGGAGCCAGGTTCAAACCATATTCCTTGATATCGTTTTTCAGCCAGTCGCCAAACACAGGGTGCGCTTCCGTATAGAAATAAACGACTTGCGTCGGCTTGGACTCGTCATTATTACGGCCTATCATGTCATAATTGAGATATCCTTTCACCTTGTCCATCTCCGGGAATGTCTGCACAAAGTACTTGGAGCCTAATAAGCCTTTCTCTTCGCCGTCCCAGAAAGCAAAAATAACGGTTCGCTCCGGACGGACACCTGTTGCCAAAAACGCCTTTGCGACCTGCAGGACAGCCGAAACACCCGAAGCATTATCGTCAGCCCCGTTGTATATCTGGTCGCCGTCCAGCATAGGATCAACACCGAGATGATCGTAATGGGCACCGATAATCACATATTCGTTCGGGTTCTTCCCTTCGATCTTTCCCAAGATATTGTTCATCGATAACTTCTGATGGACACCTTGTTTCAATTTCGCGATCGAATCCGGATGAACCTGGAAACGGCCCCGTTTCTGCCGTTCCTTATTATAGGCCTCGAAAGGCTGGTAATAGGATTCGAACAGAGGTTCGATCCCTATCGTTTTCAAATTAGATACAATATATTCACCGGCAATGCGTCCACCACGGAAACCGGCCTCACGCCCTTCCAAGGCATCGCTTGCCAGGAAACCGATATAGGCCTCGGCATTTGCCTTGTTAATGACATCCAGCCCTTTCTTTTCGGGCGACTCTGCCCATAACGTAGCACTCAGTGCAATAGAGACTAAGAATAATCCCGCTTTTCTCATTTCGATATTGTGTTTTACAGATTATAGTTTTCTATATCATGCAAATATAATGAATATATATGTACTTTCGACATCAGGCCTATATATAATCACGGAACACAGAGATGATTTTTAATATGGTCGGATTGGACTAATGCAAGGCTAACTGAAATAAAAAAAGGCCAAACTCCGCTATCTCATAAGCGTCGAATGCCTCCCACATCTATCTCTCACCAGTCTTTCGAAAGACCATGGTGAAGAGACTACATCTAAAAAAATTATTTACTGTTTAATGTTCAATTTTTAGAGCTTTCGCTCATTTGGTTCATCAACTTGCGAATCTCAGCATTTACCCGCTGACACATTGAACCATTTCCTACTGACTGATAACGATCAGCCTGGTAACGCAACATAGCTAAAGTACGCATACTTTTTTCATTTTCTCTCATCATCATAATTTTACTCATTTAAATTCTCCACGCTTGGAGAATGATTAATAATAACTAAACCTAAACTTTCTCTTTCTTTTTGTTTACAGTGCAAAGATAAGTATTTTATTTGAATCCATGCTGTAAAACATATAAAATATCTCTCATTTAACTATATTTAAAATTACAAGCATAATAGACCTCACCCATTACTACAGCCATATTTATGCCGATAGCAGTTAAGAATCAAATAATATCAAAATGTTTCAGTGCATTATACACTCCATTCTCATCGACAGAGGTTGTCACATAGCCGGCCGCGTTCATCACCTCTTCGGCAGCATTGCCCATGGCAACTCCGATCCCGACATGGCCAAGCATCTGGATATCATTTCCGCCATCGCCAAAGGCCATGCATTCGTCCAGACCGATATGGAAATGTTCCAGCATCTTGTCAATCCCGACCCGCTTACTGCTTCCAAGCGGTACGATATCCGTAAAAAGAGGATTCCACCGCGTGGATTCACAATGGGACAAAACTTGCATAATTCGCTTTTCCTGCTCTGCCGTAAAAAAGGCGATCAACTGGTAAACCGTCTTTCCGTAGATATCCTCGATCGGACGGATGGGAGGAGCCGGGAAGTTCAACAGATGAAACACATCGTTTACGGCTTTATCCGTATAGTTCATGAAAATCTCCTCTTCCTGCACGAAGGCACAAGGGAACTCGCCTTCCATTTCCTGGTAACGCACCAAGGATTCGATATCCTTATCGGGAATACTGTGCTTATAAATCACATCGTCTTTCCCGGCAAACACATAGCCGCCATTCAAAGTCACATAGCCATCAAACTCAAGATCGCCCAGATTGTTAATCGAACGGCGGTGACGGCCGGTTGCTATAAAGACTTTTATCCCCTTCTTCTTCAACAACTCGATCGCATGAAGGGTGGATTTCGGGACTACATGTGTTTTAAAGCTGACCAATGTCCCATCTATATCAAAAAATACTGCCTTAATCATAACCTAAACTCATTACCCGGCAAAGGTAAGAATAAATACGGATTTCCAATGATTAAACAAAAAAAGCGGAACCTCCTTTCAGAGACTCCGCTTTCTGTTTTATCCGGGCGAAAAAGGATTTCCGCCCTTAAATGATCGTAATCAAATTATTCTTCTATGCTCCAGTTTTCAGCAGCCATACGTTTGTAGCTACGCAGACGCCATTTAGCGTTTTCTTCTGCGGCAGCAAACAATTCGGCAGCTTCAGTCGGATATTGCTTCATGACGGATGCAAAACGAACTTCACCTTTCAGGAAGTCTTGGAACTTGCTCCAATCCGGTTCTTTGGAATCCAATGAGAACGGGTTCTTACCTTCGGCTTCCAATGCAGGATTGTAGCGCCACAAGTGCCAGTAACCGCATGCAACAGCTTCTTTTTCTTCAGCCTGAGATTTACCCATGCCTTTCTTCAAACCGTGGTTGATACAAGGAGCATAAGCGATGATCAGAGAAGGACCGTCATAAGCTTCAGCTTCGCGGATAGCCTTCAAGGTCTGAGCCTGGTCAGCGCCCATAGCGATCTGAGCTACATAAACGTAACCGTAAGTAGTAGCCATCAAACCCAAGTCTTTCTTGCGGACTCTCTTACCAGCTGCAGCAAACTTGGCGATAGCACCGACCGGAGTAGCCTTTGAAGACTGGCCACCTGTATTTGAATAAACTTCGGTATCCAGAACCAAGATGTTTACGTTCTTGCCGGAAGCGATCACGTGGTCCAAACCACCGTAACCGATATCGTAAGAAGCACCGTCACCACCGATAATCCACTGTGAGCGTTTTACCAGGAAGTGGCTCAATTCGGCGATAGTAGCGCAGTTCGGACATTTGTCTTTGGTTGCTTCAACCATCGGAATGATCTGTGCAGCCAGTTCTTTCGTCTTCTCGGCATCGTTCTGGTTTTCGATCCATGCCGTGAATACTTCTTTATATTCGGCCGGAGTGCCTTCATAAGCGATAGCTGCTTCCATAGCCTTCTGGATACGGGCACGCATCTTTTCGTTAGCCAGTTCCATACCCAGACCAAATTCACAGAAGTCTTCGAACAGAGAGTTAGCCCATGCAGGACCTTCACCCTTTTCGTTTGTCGTGTACGGAGTAGAAGGAACGGAACCTGAATAGATGGAAGAACATCCCGTAGCGTTAGCAACCATTTCACGGTCACCGAACAATTGCGAGATCAGTTTCACATACGGAGTTTCACCACAACCGGAGCAAGCGCCTGAGAACTCGAACAACGGAGTTGCGAACTGAGAATTCTTCACGTTAGACTTGATGTCTACCAGGCTCTGCTTAGAGCTTACGTTAGCCACACAATATGTCCAGTTGTCAGCTTCAGCCAACTGGCCTTCCAACGGAACCATAGACAACGCCTTGTTGCCCTTGAATCCCGGACAAACATCGACACAGTTACCGCAACCCAAGCAGTCCATAACGTCTACCTGCATACGGAACTTCATACCCTTCATTGCAGCCGGAGCTTTCACATCCAACATCGGGAAGTTTGCACCCTTCTGTTCTTCGTCATTCAGAACGAACGGACGGATAGAAGCGTGAGGACAAACATAAGCACACTGGTTACACTGGATACAGTTTGCTTCATTCCAAACCGGAACAAACGCTGCTACACCACGTTTTTCATATTTTGCAGTGCCCTGATGCCATGTACCGTCTTCGATGCCTTTGAAAGCAGAAACCTTCAACAGGTCGCCATCCTGTCCGTTGATAGGACGAACCACTTCATTGATGAACGCCGGATCGTTGTTTACAACTGCTTCATCATCCGGCAGGTTAGCCCATGCAGGATCGACAGTCAACTGGTTGTATTCGCCACCGCGGTCAACAGCTGCATAGTTCTTGTTTACAACGTCTTCACCCTTCTTGCCATAAGACTTCACGATGAATTTCTTCATCTGTTCGATAGCCAGATCAACAGGGATTACGCCTGTGATACGGAAGAAGGCAGACTGCAGGATGGTATTGGTGCGGTTGCCCAGACCGATTTCCAATGCGATCTGTGTAGCGTTGATATAATAAACCGTAATATTTTTCTGAGCGAAATAACGTTTTACGCGGTTAGGCAGGTGTTTTGCCAGTTCTTCGCCATTCCATACCGTGTTCAGCAAGAATGTACCGTTCTCACGCAAACCGCGAGTCACATCATACATGCGCAGGTAAGCCTGAACGTGGCAAGCAACGAAGTTCGGTGTGTTCACCAAATAGGTAGAGCGGATCGGATGATCGCCGAAACGCAGGTGAGAACAAGTGAAACCGCCGGATTTCTTAGAGTCGTAAGAGAAATAAGCCTGGCAATATTTATTTGTATTGTCACCGATGATCTTAACCGAGTTCTTGTTGGCACCGACAGTACCGTCTGCACCCAAACCGTAGAACTTGGCTTCGAACATGCCTTCGCCACCCAAAGCGATTTCCTCTTTCTGAGGCAGGGATGTGAAGGTTACGTCATCCACGATACCGATCGTGAACTGGTTCTTCGGCATCGGCAATGCCAAGTTTTCATATACGGAAAGAATCTGGGCCGGAGTCGTGTCCTTAGAACCCAAACCATAACGGCCGCCTACGATAACCGGAGCATTCTCCTGACCATAGAAACAGTCTTTTACATCCAAATACAGAGGTTCGCCTACTGCACCCGGTTCTTTTGTACGGTCCAAAACAGCAATACTCTTAGCAGTCTTAGGAACAGCAGCCAAGAAGTGTTTAGCCGAGAACGGACGATACAGGTGAACAGAAACCAAACCTACTTTTTCACCCTTGGCTGTCAGATAGTCGATAGCTTCGCGTGCGGCTTCCGTCACAGAACCCATTGCAATGATGACACGTTCTGCGTCTTCAGCTCCGTAGTAATCGAACAGACTGTGTTTACGGCCTGTGATCTTGGAGATTTCGTTCATATATTCTTCTACGATAGCAGGGACTGCATCATAGTAAGAGTTACTTGATTCTCTGTGTTGGAAGAAGTGGTCAGGGTTTTCAGCCATACCACGTGCAACCGGAGTTTTCGGATTCAAGGCACGTGCGCGGAATTCAGCCAGAGCCTTCTGGTCGATCAGCGGAGCCAGGTCTTCATTTTCCAATGCTTCGATCTTCTGGATTTCGTGAGATGTACGGAAACCGTCGAAGAAGTTCACGAACGGAACGCGGGATTTGATCGTAGCCAAGTGAGCAACACCTGCCAGATCCATCACTTCCTGTACAGATCCTTCGGCCAGCATGGCGAAACCTGTCTGACGGGCAGACATTACGTCCTGATGGTCACCGAAGATACACAGTGCATGAGAAGCCAATGTACGAGCCGACACATGGAATACACAAGGCAACAATTCACCTGCGATCTTGTACATGTTCGGGATCATCAGCAACAAGCCCTGAGAAGCCGTGTAAGTCGTAGTCAGTGCACCAGCCTGCAACGAACCGTGGACTGCACCGGCAGCACCACCTTCTGATTGCATTTCCTGTACCATTACAGTTTCGCCGAAAATATTCTTACGTCCGGCAGCAGCCCATTCATCTACATATTCTGCCATTGTAGACGACGGGGTGATGGGGTAAATCGCAGCAACTTCACTGAACATATAGGAGATATGTGCAGCAGCCTGGTTACCATCACAGGTTAAAAATTTCTTTTGTTTTGTCATAGACTCTTACTATTAGTATTTAAAAAGAATTCAATATAAAAAACCAAAAAGCCAAAGCGGGATCATGTTGTCCTCTCCTACTTCGACCTTATCGATTGCATAATACATATCCGGATTGTTTTTCACCTTCATGCTTTCTTCAATCCTGAAGTTGTACATTCCATTGACCAGAAAATGTGCGTTCTTTCCTCCTTCATTCAATTTATTGTCCTTCAACAGTTGGTTATAAAAGAAAGATTCACGGACAGACTGCATATTCACTTCCATCGGCCTGATGGGATACATCAGATTGGAGTTGTACATATATACTTTGGACGGTTTCTTGGGAAACGATTCTCCCACCGGATAAAGCATGTTCACCAAACGGGCATCGGCCAGGTATTTGATATAGTTCATCACGGTGGCCCGCGATGTCTCTATGTCTTTGCTCAACTGGCTCACATTGGGGGAACAAGGGGCACTTGTCGCCAACAAATAAAGCAGCTTGCGCAATTTGGGCAGATAACTTTGTTCGATTTGCTTTATATACAACACGTCTACCTCCAACGTCATATTCATGGTTTTCAAGAGATTCTCCGAGAAATTACGTTTCTCGAGGAAGAACGGATAGAAGCCATGATGCAGATAGTCTTGAAAGTATGCCATCGGTTTCCCCACCGAACAGATACTTTTCGCTATCTCCCGATGGTCGGCCAATATTTCTTCAAACGTATAAGCCGGAACGCTGTTTCCGGACATCAGGTTAAAAAACTCCCGGAATGAAAAACCGCGCAAGTTATACGAAACCACCTTGCCCGACAGATCCGGATTTTCCTCTTTCAACCGCATGACGGACGAACCGGAGAATATAATCTTCAAGTCGGTGAAGTTATCGTAACAATAGCGGAGTTCTTTCGACCATTCCGAATATTTGAACACTTGATCGATCAGCAACACCTTTCCCCCTTTTGCCCTGAACTCAGAAGCAAAATCGACCAGTGTACGTTCCGTAAAATAAAAATGATTCAGATTTATGTAAAGACACTCTTTATTGTCCGCGCCAAAATGCTCACGGGCATAATCCAGCAGAAAAGTCGTCTTTCCCACTCCGCGGGAACCTTTTATGCCAATCAACCGATCATTCCAATCGATCTCATCCATCAGTCCTCTGCGAACCGGCGAATACAAGTGCTCTACCAGGTATTTATGTGTCCTAAAGAATGCTTCCACCTTTTCAATTGACAATTAACAATGGACAATTGACAATTCATCCATCCCGTTAAACGGGGCAAATATAAACATTCTTTTCCAAATTGCAATGCAGAGTTTGCAATTTTCATAAAAAACATCTATTCTAAATTGTCAATTGCCCACCGTCTACTGTTCATTGTCAATCATAATTACTCAATCACTGTCACCCAATTATACACATCGGGCTCATCGCCATACTGGATAGCACGCAATTTATTGTATAGTTTTTCGCAAACAGGTCCCGGTTTGCCGTCTTTTGCAATCACATAAGATTTATTGGCATCCAGGTCGTCGATCTGTGAAATCGGAGCGATAACGGCAGCAGTTCCACATTCGGCAGCTTCATCGAATGTAGCTATTTCTTCAACCGGAACCGCACGGCGTTCAACCGTCAGGCCCATGTCGGTTGCCAGCTGTTGCAGGCTCTTGTTCGTGATAGAAGGCAGGATGGAATGAGACTGCGGAGTGATGTAGCTGTTACCACGGATTCCGAAGAAGTTGGCCGGACCGCATTCGTCCACATATTTCTTTTCCTTCGGATCCAAATACAGAACGGCGGCATATCCCAGTTCGTGAGCCTTTTCGCCTGCAACGAGGCTGGCTGCATAGTTACCACCAACTTTGATCGTACCGGTTCCTTGAGGAGCAGCGCGGTCGTAACTGCGCATGATACATACTTTGGACGGTTTGAAACCACCTTTGAAGTATGGTCCTACCGGCGTCACAAACACCATGAACATATATTCGGAAGCCGGTCTCACACCTACCTGGGCTCCCATGCCGATCATCAACGGGCGGATATATAGAGCTGCTCCGCTTTCATAAGGCGGAACAAAACGTTCGTTCAGTTTTACAACCTTGCGGACAGCTTCCTCGAACTTCTCAACGGGCAACTCAGCCATTTTGATACCATGGCTGGAAGACTGCATCCGCTTGGCATTTTCATCCATACGGAACACACGTATCTTACCATCTTTCCCTCTGAACGCTTTCAACCCTTCAAACGACTCCTGTCCGTAATGCAAACATGTGGCAGCCATATGAATATTGATAATCTCAGAAGAACTTACTTCCAATTCACCCCATTTGCCATCCCGATAGTAACACCGTACATTATAGTCTGTCTTCATATAGCCGAATGACAGATCAGACCAATTAATATTTTCCATATCTTATCGTAATTAGATTATTGACAGGCAAAGATATTAATAAAACGACAGATTAAAACAAAAAAGCCGCTAAAAGATAAAATCATTAAGAACGTCAGGTAAGTTTCAATTAGCCAGACAGAATTGTAAAAACGAATAAAAAGCATTACTTTTGTGTCAAAAATAACAACAATATGAAAGTAATAGATCTGATCAACAACAGCAAGAGTACGGCTTTTTCATTCGAAATACTTCCTCCTCTGAAAGGAAACAGCATACAGAAAGTGTATAATGTCATCGATAAACTGATCGAGTTCGATCCTAAATACATTAATATAACGTCTCATCACAGCGAATATATTTACAAGACCTTGCCGGATGGCAGTTTTCAGAAAGTCAACATCCGCAAACGTCCCGGATCGGTCGCCATCGCTTCGGCCATCCAGAACAAATATGGCGTGACGGCTGTCCCCCACATTATATGTAAAGGGTTCACAAAGGATGAAACGGAATATGCACTGATCGACCTGAACTTTTTAGGCGTTTACGACCTGTTGTTGCTCCGAGGGGATGTCAAGACTCTGGAAGCCGGACAAAAAGCAGACGTTTACCACGAACATGCAACCGATCTCCAAAAACAGGTGAATGATTTCAATAAGGGAATCGCCATCGACGGTTCGACATTCGAGGCTAACGAGACCCCGTTCTCCTACGGAATGGCTTGCTATCCGGAAAAACACGAAGAGGCGCCCAATATGGAATCGGATATTTTCTATCTGAAAGAAAAGGTGAAGAACGGCGCGGACTATCTGGTGACACAGATGTTTTTCGACAACGAGAAATATTATGCATTCGTAGACCGCTGCCGGGCGGAAGGAATTACGGTCCCCATCATTCCGGGCATCAAACCGATCGTATTCAAGAACCAGCTTACCGTATTGCCCAAGATTTTCCGTTCGGACATTCCCGAACCGTTTGCCGCGGAACTTCGTAAATGCAAGACGGACGACGAGGCTAAAGCCGTCGGCGTCGAATGGTGCATCCAACAATGCAAAGATTTGATTGCACACGGTGTTCCAAGTCTGCATTTCTATACGATGATGGCATCGGATAGCGTCTACAAAGTGGCTAAAGAAATATATTAAAACACGAAAACATCGTTTCATGGGGACGGAAATATAGTTTCATTCCCATGAAACGATGTTTCCATGCCGGAGAAACTATATTTTCAAGCAATCGTAATCTCCCCGATCAGCGAACAATTCAGATGTTCCTTTACTTCGTCCGGTGTCATGCCATGCCCGAACAGGAACATCAGTTTGGCAACCGCACATTCGGTCGTACTGTCATAACCGCTCACCACGCCAGCCTGCAACAGTTTGCGCCCGGTTTCATAGCGATGCATTTCCACACTTCCGGCAAGGCACTGGGTGACGTTGACAATGACAATTCCCCGTTCGACTGCATCCTTCAGCATCTCCAGCAACCAGTCATATCCGGGTGCGTTCCCGCTACCGAATGTCTCCATCACGACGCCTTTCAAGCCGGGAATATTCAAAATGCTTTCCACAACCTGCGGAGAAATTCCGGGAAATATCTTCAGGATAGCAATATTCCGGTCCAACAAGTAATGCGGTTTCAGCGGTTTTCTGGATACCGGGTGGTAAATCTGGGGAATATCATACTTAATCGAAATGCCGGCGTGTGCCAGCGGGGGATAATTATAGGAACGGAACGCATTGAAATTATCCGCATTCGTCTTGCTGGTACGATTTCCGCGCAACAGGTCGTTTTCAAAGAAAATACAGACTTCGGGAACCAACGGCATATCGTTTTCACGGGCAGCGGCAATCTCTATCGCCGTAATCAGATTTTCCTTTCCATCCGTTCGCAACATGCCGATCGGCAGTTGCGAACCGGTCAGGATCACCGGCTTACTCAGGTTCTCCAGCATAAAACTCAAAGCGGAAGCGGTAAATGCCATCGTATCGGTTCCATGCAGGACGACAAAACCATCATAATCATGATAATGGTCCGCTATGATCCGCACGATCTTCATCCATGAATCCGGCCCCATCTCCGATGAATCCATCGGCGGGTCGAACTGAATAGACGATATTTTATATCCAAGATTCTTCAGTTCGGGGACATGCACCTCCAGATGTTCGAAGTTAAAGGCCTCCAGAGAACCTGTCTCAGGATTTTCTATCATTCCGATAGTGCCTCCCGTATATATAATCAGAATAGAAGCATCGTTTTTCCGGACATTCATAACACAACCTGTATTTATATGATTTTCCTTTTTACGACGCAAAGATAACAACTATCATTTTGAAATCAAATATCGGAATAAAATAATTAAAGTTCACACAAAAGTTCATCAACAAGCAAATATACACAAACCATGCATTACTTTTTGTCAATCCAAGCACAGGTTTTTGTCCGGGCTTCTTATTTCCCCCGATTATTCGTACCTTTGCTCTATCAACTCAATAAAGGAGCAACATGTACTTCAAGGATATTATCGGTCAGGAAGAAATAAAAAAACGACTTATACATTCGGCACAGACAGGTGTCGTCCCGCACGCCCAGCTATTCACGGAACAGGGAGGTGCAGGCGCTTTTCCTCTTGCATTGGCTTACGCACGTTACCTGAACTGCACGAACCGGACGGAAACGGATTCATGCGGACATTGTCCGTCGTGTGTGAAGTACAACGAATTGGTCCATCCGGACCTTCATTTCGTATTCCCGATCGTATCCAAGAAGGAAAAGAAAAAGGGGGTCTGCGACGATTATCTCTCCGAATGGAGAGGTTTCCTGAAAGACCGCCCCTATTTCAATATAGACGACTGGCTGGATTATATCGATGCCGGCAACTCCCAGGCTTTGATCTATTCGAAAGAGAGCGACGAGATCATCCGTAAACTGAGCCTTAAGATATACGAAGCGACCTACCGCATCCTATTGGTTTGGTTACCGGAAAAGCTCCATCCGACCTGTGCCAACAAACTCCTGAAGATTATCGAAGAACCTCCCCGAAACACGGTGATCTTGATGGTATCGGAACTTCCCGAGCTGATTTTGGGGACGATCCTGTCCCGCGCACAACGGATCAACGTTCGGGGAATCCATCCGGAAGATATCGCCGCCTCCATGATCTCCCGGTTCAACCTGACTCCCGAAGACGCCAAACATGTCGCCCACCTGGCAAACGGCAGTTATCTGAAAGCGGTCGAGGCAATCAGCCTGGGAGAAGAGAACAAGTTCTACCTGGAACAGTTCAAAGGCATGATGCGCAATTCCTGGGCACGCAATGTCAGAGGCATGAAAGACATGGCGGATGTGTTGGCAAGCATCGGGCGTGAACGACAAAAGAACTTCCTCGCTTATTGCCAGCATCTGATACGCGAGAACTTCATGTACAGGTTCCAGTCGCCTGAACTCAATTACATGAATATAGATGAAGCCGGTTTTGCCGTGAAGTTCGCACCTTTCATCAATGAACGGAATGTGATCGACATCATGGACGAGTTGGCAAAAGCGGAACAGCATGTGACTCAAAATGTAAATGCAAAGATGGTTTTTTTCGATCTTTCCCTCCGGCTTACCGTATTGATAAAACGATAATGGTTTACACAATATAACCGGGCGACATTCGTTTTTATGGAAACAGTTCGGTTCTATACATCTTTATGAATGATATTCCTATGAAAGCGAAATTATTGTTGATATTCTCTCTGTCGTTTTACCTTTTCAGTTGCAACGGACAGAATACCCATATTCCGGCAGCTGTCACTTCGGCCGCCCCGATCAAGATCAACCGTTTCGACAAGGAGCTTTTTAAGCTGGTCGAAACGAACGACTCATCCTTGCAAACCGGACTTGTCCGCGAATACCCGCAAATGCTCGACATATTGGGGAAAGGTATCCTGAATATGAAGTCTCCGGCAATGCCCGGTTTCTTCGACAAATTGATCAACTATTACTCCGAACCGACACTGAAGGGGCTATACGCCGACGCAGTCCGCCAATATGACGATGTTTCCCCAATCGAGCAAGCTCTCGGCAACGGTTTCGCATGGCTGAAGAGCTGCTTCCCGTCGATGCAGATTCCGGCAATCTATATGCATGTTTCCGGTTTCAATCAGAACGTACTGGTTGGCGACAGCCTGCTGTCCATCTCGACAGATAAGTATTTAGGAGAGGGATATCCGCTGTACCAGGATTTCTTCTACGATTTCCAGCGCCGGTTAATGACAACCGAACATATCGTCCCCGATTACCTTGCCGGATGGCTGATGTCCGAATTTCCGTTTGAAGGAAAAGAGAATGTACTGCTCGACCGGATGGTCTACGAAGGCAAAATAAAATACCTGATTCACCTGGCATTTCCCGAACTGAAGCCTGAAGTACTCATGGGCTACACGGAAACATCCTACAACTGGTGCAAGGAAAATGAATCGAACCTGTGGAAAGCTATCATAGAGCGCAAGCATCTTTATACGCCTGACCAGATGACGACAGGCAAATATTTCGATAACGTTCCCTCCACATTCCTGGCAAGCGACGCTCCCGGCAATCTCGGCAGCTGGATCGGCTGGCAGATCATCGACAAATATATGAAGGAAACAAATTCGACTCCGGAAGCCCTGATGCGGAACAACGATAGCCAAGCCATCCTGACCGGCTCGAAATACAAACCCTAAAACGATTGGGATATATATAAAAAAGAAAACCGCCCTATTCTCGCGAACTGGACGGATAACCTAATCTAACTTAATTCTAATACCATGAAAAACACTCTATCTTAATAACAGGATCGATCTCAAAAAAGTTCAACGGAACGGTTTATTTTTATTTCTTTCACAAAATAACGATCGTGCGAGATCAACAACACCGTTCCACTATAACTCTTTATAGCCGCTGTTATTATTTCAACACTTTGTATGTCCAGATTGTTCGTCGGTTCGTCCAAAATAAATACATCCGGTGCATTATTTCCGATCATAAGGCAGCAAAAGAGCAACCGGATCTTTTCACCTCCGCTCAACGAACACATCGGCTGGGACAGTTGCAGATGTTCCAGATTCCAGGAAGCAAGTGCGGAAAGACAACGTTCTTCCACATCCCAGTCGCCATTCAAACAAGTAAAGTTTTCTGCCGAGGCGTCGCCTTCAAGAATGGCATGGAGCGCCTTTATCCGATCGTCCACCCGCAGGGCTTCCGCCACCGTCAGGTTGTCGAACTGTCCGAAATGTTGTGGAATATAATAAGGGCGTGAAGAACACACTACCTCCCCCGATGAAGGTTTCAGGTTCCCTTCAATGATACGCAACAAAGTCGATTTGCCCGTACCGTTATTCCCCACCAGCGCAAGACGCTGTCCTGTATTGACTGTCAGGTTTATGTTTTGAAAAAGTGGTTCTTTGTCAGCATGAACATAGCATAGCTGATGTACGGATATGCACATAGTTTTCTTTGAATTAAAAGATTATAAACTAAAAAAGATAAATCACAAACGTGCCGAAGGATGGCACAGGATAAGGCCGGAATAAAGAATCGACAATCGAAAATGAACAATTGGCAATTACATCTGAAAGATATTTACGATATGTAGAAACCGGCTTACTTGAATATTTTCATCGGAGTATTTATATAATTGTGCCGACAAAGATAATCTTTTTTCCAAGTATTATCACATAATTCATAAAATAGATTCGGACAGCTGTTTCAAAGCATCGGTGTTTTAAAATCGAAACATATATGTTTTGCATGCAAAACACCGGTGTTTTGAAAAGGGAATCCTTTACTGCAATAAACTTCATGCCTCCATGAACAGTTATATATACAATAACAACATAAAATTTAAAAGCTATGGGATTTTTATGGTACATTATCATAGGTATAGCAGCCGGCTTTTTGGCCGGTAAAATCATGCGGGGCGGTGGCTTCGGAGTAATAATCAATCTGATTTTGGGAATAATCGGCGGTGTATTGGGCGGCTGGGTATTCGGATTACTCGGAATTGCAGCTTCCGGTATTATTGGCAGTCTGATTACAGCGACAGTCGGAGCCATTCTGACGTTATGGATCGCTTCGCTGTTTAATAAACGAAATGCAGATCAGTAACAACAGAAAATATAGGGTAATGCAAATCCGCTCAATTGGCAAGATCTGCGTTACCCTGTTTTCTTTAGCTATTTACGGAAACACATCTTATTTCAACACCACCAACACCCCGACCGGGCCGTGTGCACCCAATACAAGTGCCTGTTCGATATCGGCGGTTTTAGACGGGCCAGAGATGAAAGCACCGAAATCGTATGTCATGTTTTCCGCCTGTTTATAGGCTTCATGCATATTGTTCACGATCGAATTGCGGTCGATCAGTATGACCAAACTGTCGGAGATAAAATACAAGGCCTTATGCTTCACCTGGCGGGTAATCCAGACAGCACCGTTCTCGGCTACACCGAAATGGCCTTCCACGATGGCAAGATCAGTATTGTCCAACTCACGGGGATCGTCGAGATCGTCCGGGTTAAAGGTGGCACAGGTGATACCGGACAGATTGGAGGCGATGCGGGCTGCATCAGGAAAATGGTGGCGGATAATATCGTTGATATCGTCGCCGGGCTGCATCAGGACGGCTTTTCCTCCGGCAGCATTCAAGGATTCGGTGAACCGGGCGATTTTATCTTCGTAAATGATGGCATCCAGCGTCAGTTCCGGCCTGTCGTAACGTTTGCCGGTATGACGGCGGATAGCGGATAATATATCGTTTTTGCTACTCATTGTCGTATTATTTTATCTTGTTGCTTTTCCACATTTCGTTGAACGACTGTTTGGCGAAAGCCGGCAATTCACGGCCCTTGCCCCATGCATTCAGAGCGTTGTAGATCATAAAACGAGGCATCTTATTGACTACCGGAGCAAATTTCAAAGCCGTATTGAACAGCTTCGGGCGTTCCATCAGGAACTTCATGCCACCGGACATAACCTTTTTTTCCGTACTCGCTTTCCCTATCTTATCCAAGTCCTGACGCCAGCGATAGATCTGTTCGCCGAGGTCGATCTTGACCGGGCAGACGTTCGAGCAAGAGAGGCACAACGAGCAGGCGGAAACATTGTCCGAATATTTCACCGGGTCTTTCAGCATCCCTAAGTTGATCCCGATCGGGCCGGGTATAAAATAGGTATAGGAATAACCGCCGCTACGACGATAGACCGGACAGGTATTCATGCACTCGCCACAACGGATACAGTTCAGCGTACGGATATGATCGGGACGTGCCAGGATATCGCTCCGGCCGTTATCGACAATAATGATATGGAACTCGCCTCCTTCTTTCGGTTTGCAATAGTGAGAAGTGTAGGAAGTAATCGGCTGTCCCGTGCCGGAACGTGCCAGCAGGCGAGTAAAGACACCTAACGACTCACGGTCCGGTACGATCTTCTCCATTCCGAATGTCGCGATGTGGACATTCGGGAAAGAAGTTCCCATATCAGCATTTCCTTCGTTGGTGCAGACCACTATCTCGCCGGTCGAAGCGACTGCAAAGTTAGCTCCCGTCATGGCGACATCGGCTGTCAGGAATTTCTCACGCATATTCTTACGGACGGCATGTGTCAGATAGGTCGGGTCGGAGTTGCCTTTTTCCGTACCTAACACGCGCTCCATCATCTCGCCCACCTCCTGCCGCTTGATATGGATCGCGGGCATCACGATATGGCTGGGATGAAGTTTCATCCATTGAAGGATACGTTCGCCGAGGTCGCTCTCGATTATATCGTAACCTTTTCCGAACAGGTAATCGTTCATGCCACACTCTTCGGTCAACATGGATTTGCTCTTTATCAGCGTATGTGCCTTGTGCTGTTGCAGGATTTCCTCGACGATCGCATTATGTTCCGCCGCGTCTTTCGCCCAATGGACAATCGCTCCGTTGGCCGTGGCGTTCTTCTCGAACTCTTCCAAAAGGACATCCAAATGGCTGTTCGAATAAAGTTTGATCTCACAAGCCAGTTCGCGCAAGCGTTCCCATTCGGGAAGCGAATGGCTCATTTTATCCCGTTTGGCACGCACCATCCAGAGGGTTTCGTCGTGCCAAGCTTCCTGCTTGCGGTTCTCGATGAAGCGGGCTGCTGCTTTTGAATGTTTCGTACTCATAATCCGGAAGCTAATATTTCAACAATATGAATCGTTTTAATCGGAAGGTTGCCACGCTTGATCACGCCTTCCATATGCATCAGGCAGGAGCTGTCGGCGCCGGTGATATACTCGGCTCCCGTGCTCATGTGATCCTTCACCTTATCTTGTCCCATGCAAACGGACACATCGGGTTCCTCTATTGCAAACATGCCGCCGAAACCGCAACACTCGTCTATCCGCTTCGGTTCGAATATCTCGATGCCTTTCACCAAAGAGAGGAGATCACGCAATTTGGAGTAATACGGAATATTACGTTCGCTCGGAGAAGAAAGATGCAGCTCGCGCACACCGTGGCAACTATTGTGAATACTTACTTTGTGAGGAAATTCGGCTTTCAGTTCTTTCACCTTCACGATGTCGTGCAGGAACTCGCAAATGTCATAAATCTTCTTGCTGTTCATACACACATGCCCGGCTTTTTCCAGGATACCGGGATGATTCTCTTTTACGAAAGCGACGCAACTGGCAGAAGGGCCAACCACATAATCATACGGACGGAACAGTTCTTCCATCCGTAGCGCCAATCCTGCCGATTCATGTTCGAACCCGGCATTTGCCATCGGCTGGCCGCAGCAAGTCTGGTCTAATGGATAATCCACATCCAACCCGAGACTTTTCAATAATTTATAGGAAGCAACACCAACTTCCGGATATATCGCATTGATATAACAAGGAATAAATAGTCCTATCTTCATATTGGTTTGTTTTAATTACCACAAATGTAGTAATTATTTCTGTTACTTTTGGCTTGATCCAAAAGTAACAGAAATATCAAGCCAAAAGTGACGGATCACTTATACTCTTGCCAACTCCGGATCTGTATATCGTCCATGCTCAACGTGCAGAATGCTTCGATAAAGGCACTTGCCAGACGGGCATTCGTGATAAGCGGGATGTTCAGGTCGATGGCGGCACGGCGGATCTTGTAGCCGTTGTCCAACTCTCCGGCGGAAAGGTCACGCGGGATGTTCACAACCATATCGATTTTCTTTTCGTGTAGCATAGCGAGTGCTTGCGGTTCCTTGCCTTCTTCGCTCGGCCAGTAGACCAACGTACTGGGGATACCGTTTTCCCGGAGGAAACGGTGCGTTCCGCCTGTAGCGAAGAGGTTGTAACCTTTCGATGCCAACATCTTGGCGGCATCCAACATGGCAACTTTCTGTTTCGGTGTACCCGTCGAGAGCAGGATGTTCTTTTCCGGGATACGGAGGCCGACGGAAAGCATGCTCTTCAGAACTGCTTCGGAAACATCATCACCGATACATCCGACTTCGCCCGTCGAAGCCATGTCGACACCCAAAACGGGATCGGCCTTCTGCAAGCGGTTGAAGGAGAACTGGGAGGCTTTGATACCTACATAATCCAGATCGAACTCGTTCTTATTCGGTTTCTCGACAGGCAAGCCCAACATGATACGGGTAGCCAGTTCGATAAAGTTAATCTTCAAGACTTTGCTGACGAACGGGAAGGAACGGCTCGCACGGAGGTTACACTCGATCACCTTGATCTCGTTGCCTTTCGCCAAATACTGGATATTGAACGGACCGGAGATATTCAGCTCTTTTGCGATCTGCTTGCTGATACGCTTGATCCGGCGGACCGTTTCGACATACAGTTTTTGCGCGGGGAACTGGATGGTCGCATCACCGGAATGCACGCCGGCAAACTCTATATGTTCGGAGATGGCATACATGACAATCTCGCCTTTATCGGCCACCGCATCCATTTCCACTTCTTTGGCATGCTCGATGAACTGGCTGACAACGACCGGATGTTTTTGCGACACGTTGGCCGCCAGCTGCAGGAAGCGTTCGAGCTCTTCCTGGTTGGAGCAGACATTCATGGCGGCGCCACTCAGCACATAGCTCGGACGGACCAGAACCGGGAAGCCCACTTCGGCCACAAACTCGTTGATATCTTCCATCGACGAAAGCTCTTTCCAACGCGGCTGGTCCACACCGATACGATCCAGCATGGCGGAGAACTTCTCACGGTCTTCGGCATTGTCGATGCTCTTGGCAGACGTTCCTAAGATATTGACATGCTGTTCGTCAAGGCGCATCGCCAAGTTATTGGGTATCTGGCCGCCTGTCGAGACAATCACGCCGTGCGGATTTTCCAGTTCGAGGATATCCATCACACGCTCGAAGGTCAGCTCATCGAAGTAAAGGCGGTCACACATATCATAGTCGGTCGAAACCGTTTCGGGATTGTAGTTGATCATCACCGAACGCCAACCTTCCTTACGGATCGTTTCCAACGCCTGCACGCCACACCAGTCGAACTCGACCGAGCTGCCGATCCGGTAAGCACCGGAACCCAGCACGACGATAGAGCGATGGTCACCCTGATACTGCACGTCGTTTTCCGTACCGCTATAGGTCAGATACAGATAGTTCGTCTGCGCCGGGTATTCGGCAGCCAGCGTATCGATCTGCTTCACTACCGGGACGATGCCGTGTTCCTTTCGGAACTGGCGGACCTGCATCATACCTTTTTCTATATTTCCCTCAAGGCCGAAGGCGCGGGCTATCTGGAAATCGGAGAAACCTTGCCGTTTCGCTTTGCGAAGCAATTGACAATGGACAATGGACGATTGACAATCATCAGGATTGCGATATTCTTTTTTAATTGCCAATTGTCCATTTTCAATTGTCAATTTGTGCAACTCCTTGGAGGTACACATGATTCCATAGAGTTTTTGCAGGAACCACCGGTCTATCTTGGTCAGTTCGTGTATCTGGTCGACGGTATATCCGGCGCGGAATGCTTTGGAGATAACGAAGATACGGGTGTCGGTCGGTTCATGGAGCGCCTTGTCGATGTCGGCTATCACCAGCTCCTTGTTTTCAACGAATCCATGCATGCCCTGTCCGATCATACGCAACCCTTTTTGGATCGCCTCTTCGAAGGTGCGGCCGATCGCCATCACCTCACCCACAGATTTCATGCTCGACCCCAATTCGCGGGCCACGCCGTGAAACTTACCTAAATCCCAACGCGGAATCTTGCAGACCACATAGTCGAGAGCCGGTTCGAAGAAAGCGCTTGTTGTCTTTGTCACCGAGTTTTTCAAGTCGAAGAGGCCGTAGCCCAATCCCAACTTGGCAGCAACGAAAGCCAACGGATAACCGGTTGCTTTGGAGGCCAGCGCAGACGAACGGGAAAGACGGGCGTTCACCTCGATCACGCGGTAGTCTTCGCTCTCCGGATCGAAAGCATACTGCACGTTACATTCGCCCACGATGCCGACATGGCGGATGATCCGGATAGCCAGTTCGCGCAGTTTATGGTATTCGCTGTTGGTCAGTGTCTGCGACGGAGCGATCACGATACTTTCGCCGGTATGGATGCCCAGCGGGTCGAAGTTCTCCATATTGCAGACCGTGATGCAATTGTCGAAACGGTCGCGCACCACTTCATATTCCACTTCTTTCCACCCTTTCAAGCTCTTTTCCACCAATACCTGGGGAGAGAAAGAGAAGGCTTTTTCGACCAGCATATCCAGTTCCTCTTCGTTGTCGCAGAAGCCGGAACCGAGGCCACCCAGTGCATAAGCGGCACGGACAATCACCGGATAACCTAACTCGGCAGCAGCCCGGCGGGCATCTTCGGCATTCTCCACAGCTTCGCTCTTGATCGTCTTCACACCGATCTCGTCGAGCTTGCGGACAAAAAGTTCGCGGTCTTCCGTATCCATGATCGCCTGTACCGGAGTACCGAGTACACGGACGTTATATTTTTCCAGCACACCACTTTGGTAAAGCGCCACACCGCAGTTCAACGCCGTCTGGCCTCCAAAAGCGAGCAAGATACCATCCGGACGTTCTTTGGCGATCACTTTTTCGACGAAGAAGGGGGTGACGGGCAGGAAATAAACGGTATCCGCCACTCCTTCCGAAGTCTGTACCGTAGCGATGTTCGGATTGATAAGCACTGTCTGGATTCCCTCCTCCTTGATGGCTTTCAAAGCCTGGCTGCCTGAATAGTCGAATTCGCCCGCTTCGCCGATCTTGAGGGCACCGGAACCGAGTATCAGGACTTTCTTTATATCTTCTTTCATTTTTCGGACTCTTTTATTCGTTAACATTTTTAGGTACGTTGCCTCACTCCCTAAAGAAGGTCGACAAACTTATCGAAGATGAACTCCGTATCGGTCGGCCCACTGCATGCTTCGGGATGGAACTGGGATGAAAAGAAAGGTTTCGTCTTATGCCGGATCCCTTCGTTCGTCCCGTCGTTCATGTTGATAAAGAGCGGTTCCCAGTCAGCCCCCAACGTGTCGCCCGCCACTGCGTAGCCGTGATTCTGGGAAGTGATAAAACACTTATCCGTCCCCACCATGCGTACCGGTTGATTATGGCTGCGGTGGCCGTATTTCAGTTTATAGATCGAAGCGCCTCCGGCTTTAGCAAGCAACTGGTTTCCCATGCAAATACCGCAGATAGGTTTGTCCCCATCAAGTGCCTTGCGGATGTTCCGGACGGCAGCATCGCAGGTATCGGGGTCTCCGGGACCGTTCGATAGGAAAAGCCCGTCATATTCCAGGTGATTGAAATCGTAGTTCCAAGGGACACGTATCACAGCAACATTCCGCTTCAAAAGGTTACGGATGATATTGGCCTTCACGCCGCAATCGAGAAGCACTACACGCTTTAAGAGTTGAAAGTTGAAAGTTGATAGTTGATAGTTGTCAGTATCTACGGGAAACGACATTTTCGTTCCGTCAGGCAGGTAGGCAATGATCTCTTTACAGGAAACGCGGTCCACATAGTTGATGCTCCCGTAGTCCGGCATTTCCCCTTCACTTTCACCTTCGTTATCGGCACCGCCGATAACGATGCGTCCCATCATTACCCCATGCTCCCGGATCTTCTTCGTCAGCGCACGGGTATCGATACCGGTGATTCCGGGGATCTTTTCACGTTTCAGCCAGTCGCCGAGGCTTTCCACAGCATTCCAGTGGCTATACTCTTCGCTATAGTCACTCACGATAATCGCCTCCGCATGAATTTTCTCACTCTCCATAAAGGTAGGCAAGCCGTTCTCTTCGATAGAGAAAGGAGGCACCCCGTAGTTTCCGACCAGCGGATAGGTCAGAACCATCAACTGCCCGGCATACGAAGGGTCGGTAAGACTTTCGGGATAACCGGTCATGGCAGTGTTGAACACCACCTCGCCGGCCACTGCCTTGTCGAAACCAAAAGAGAAGCCGTGAAACATGCTTCCGTCGTCTAAGACCAATGTTGCTGTTTTTCTTGTCATTTTCAATCTTATTCAATTATCATTTTTCATTTTCCAAATATTCCTCTTCCATATAATGGATGAACGCTTCGTTCACCATTCGCGCACCACCCGGCGTCGGATAATCGCCAGAGAAGTACCAATCGCCCGGATGATCGGGACAGGCGGCATGCAGCCCTTCGAGCGTCTGGTAGACAATCTCCACCTTCGCATGCGTCCCGGCGGGGGTAAGCAATTCCACCATCTTGGCCGAGATTTCCTCATCGGTGAAAGGCGCATAAATTTCCTTCACATAGTTCACGGTCGTATCGCATGGCACGGCCTGTTGTTGCTTGGCTTTCTTATAGGCACCGAGCAAGACGGATTCCATACCCTTGTCCACTAAAAGCGCCACGGCAGCCTTGAACGCGATAAATTCGCTCATGCGAGACATGTCGATACCGTAATAGTCCGGATAGCGCACCTGCGGAGACGAACTGACCACCACGATCTTCTTCGGGTTCAGGCGGTCCAGGATACCGATGATACTCTGCCGGAGTGTCGTGCCACGCACGATACTGTCGTCGATCACGACCAGATTGTCTTCGAAAGGCACGATACTGCCATACGTGATGTCATACACATGGGCAGCCAGGTCGTTACGGCTGTTTCCTTCGGCAATGAAAGTACGCAATTTTATATCCTTGATCGCTACTTTTTCACATCTGACGCGCATGGACAGGATTTGTTCCAGTTCTTCCTCCTGAAGCAGGTGGCTGCGATCGGTGATCCATTCCTTTTTCTTCCTGTTCAGATATTCGTTCATCCCCTCCTGCAACCCGAAATAGGCGACCTCCGCCGTATTCGGAATAAAGGAGAAGACCGTATGGTTCAAGTCATTGTCCACTGCCTTTAGTACGGCTGGCACAAGATTTTCCCCTAATCGTTTCCGTTCGCGGTAAATATCCCGGTCGCTTCCACGCGAGAAGTAGATGCGTTCGAACGAGCAGGCCTTATTCTCTTTCGGCTCCATGATCTGCGACGTATGCCACTCGCCTTGCTTGTTGATGATCAACGCTTCTCCTCTTTTCAGTTCGCGTATGTCATCGACAGAGACGTTCATGACCGTCTGGATCACCGGACGTTCGCTCGCCAGGATCACAATCTCGTCATCGGCATAATAAAACGCCGGACGGATGCCCCAGGGATCGCGCACGCTGAAAGACTCGCCGCTCCCCGTCAGCCCGCAGATCACGAAACCGCCGTCCCACAGCGGGGCACAACGTTTCAGGACATTCGACAGGTCGACATTCGCTTCGATCGCATGGGTGATCTCCATCCCTTTCAGTCCTTCGGCCTCATACAGCCGATACAGGCGTTCGACCTCGCGGTCCAAACGATGCCCGACCTGTTCCAACATGATGAATGTGTCGGCATAGGCACGCGGATGCTGGCCGATGGCTGTTATCTTTTCAAAAATATCTTGTACGTTAGTAAGATTGAAATTACCGCAAAGAGCGAGGTTCTTGGCTCTCCAGTTGTTGCGGCGTAAAAAGGGATGGACATAGGAAATACCGGACTTACCGGTTGTACTGTAACGCAGGTGTCCCATATAAAGCTCTCCTGCAAAAGGTAGGTTTGTTTTGGCAAAAAGCGGATCGTTCAGTTTGCCGGGTGGCAAATCTTTGTAATGTTCATGAACGGCGGCAAATATTTCGGTAATGGCTCCAGTGCCTAACGCTCTTTCCCGAAACATATATTCTTCGCCGGGGCTGGCTTCCAACTTGACGCATGCTAAACCGGCTCCTTCCTGACCACGGTTGTGCTGCTTTTCCATTAACAAATAGAGCTTATTGAGCCCATACATCCAGGTTCCATACTTCTGATGATAATATTCCAAAGGCTTTAGTAACCGGACCATGGCGACTCCACACTCGTGCTTAAGTACTTCCATTTGGTTCTATCTTGTTTATTTCGACTGCAAAGATACTTACATTATATTACATAATGTTCATACAAACGAAATTTATTTGACACATTAATAGAAATAATCACTTTATCTACCATTTGGTTAAATTATTTTATAAAACGATACTCTTTCGACAATTCTGTCAAATGAAAAGAAAAAACCCTTTCACCCTATACGAATTGTAAGAAAGCAAAAGGCTTTTCCTTTACAATCATAATCGGAGCGTTTTTGTTCCGGGGAAGCAAACAAAGAATCTATTTTCGACAATCTTTTCCACTTTGTCTTTTTGACAACCCAATCAGGGTTTTGGCTATCATATAGACTGTTAAAAAATATTACCCTTGCTACTAATTTCCAAAAAACAGCCTACTAATTCAAAATAGAAGGGATAGTGCTGTCATTTTGATAATAACAAACATGTTCCGTACAACCGGCCAACATCCAGAAAATCTCACATTTCCATATCCTTTATCGTAAAAAACCTGTATATTTGTCTAACGTTAAAATTCAAGTTATGAGAATCTATTACTCCATTATCATCCTCATCATCGGTTTCTGTGTTTCCCTTCAGGCACAAGACAATGCGGACAATTTTAAACGACAGGCCCAAAGTAGCTTTGAGAACAAAGACTATATGAAAGCCCGCAATCTTTATATCCAGGCATATAAGGAGTATGCAAATGAAGGAAAAGCAACGCAGGCAATCGAATGCGGAACACAAGCGGCCTCCCTCTATTACCGTGAGAACAACTATCAGGATGCGTTCGAGCTTTGCCGGCAAATGAACCAGATAGTGGCGAACCAGGAGCAGGCGGAACAAAAGAAACTGTACGACCTGCGTTTTATGATCACAAAAGAGCGCCTGCAAATGTATATCAAACTGAGAAACGCCGCACAGGCGCAACTCCAGCTTAACACACTGGACAACCTGGCCGAAGAATCAGGCAATCCCGGACTTTCCGAAGAGCTGTTGTACACAAAAACCGATTACTATTATATCTTCGGGCAGAAGAGTGAAGGAGACGCTGCTTTCAACAAACTCGTCAACCAATACCGGGATAAAAAGGAATACGGCAAAATCAGTGAATGCTATCAAAATCTGATCGCGATTGCACGCAATGCCAATAATATCCCGCTGATGGAGCAGACCTACGAGAAATATATGGTATGGACCGATTCAGTAAAGAAGCTTACCGAAGAGGATAAATTGGACGCCTTGCAACAAAAATACAATGGCAGCCTGCAAACGATACAGGAAAAAGAAGGCCAGTTATCAGTCAAGCAGTATATCATCGCCGGACTCTGCACGCTGATCGCCATCCTGGTTGCCGCGTTGGTGTTCTTGGCATTCATGGTCATGCGTTTCATCATCCTGAACCGGAAGTTGAAGAAGACTATCCAGACCATCACCGAGCACAGCGAACAACAGACCGGATTCATCCAAAGCATATCGGCGCAGATGGGACCGACGCTGGAAGGAATGAGCAAGTCGGTAGCCGGACTGCAGGCCTCCTCACCCGGACAGGCAAAGGCCATACAGGCACGCATCGATACCCTGAAACAGTTCGGAGACCATATACAAGAACTTTCTTCGCTTGAAAACTCCTTGCTGGAAACCTACGAAGCGCAATCTTTTAATGTCAGCTCTTTCTGCGAGAAAGTGATGGAACAGATAAAAGAGGATGTCCGTCCGGGCGTCGAAGTCACCACGGATATTCCGAAGATAGAAATCAAGACTAATGCCGAACAGTTGCAACGCATCCTGCTGCATCTGTTGAGGAACGCAGCGAACTACACGACTTCGGGCAAAATCAAGCTGGAATTCAAGAAGAAAGGAGCCCATATCTGCCAGTTTATCGTGACCGATAACGGTCCGGGCATTCCAGCCGAAAAGCAGGAGGCGCTCTTCAAACCTTTTACCGAAATCAAGGATCTGGCCGATGGCGACGGACTGGGATTGCCTATCTGCTCCCTGATCGCTTCAAAAATGAACGGCACACTGTCCATAGATTCCGAATATAAAAAAGGCAGCCGTTTTATTCTGGTGTTGCAGGTGTAACCTGACACATACATTGCCGGACGCGGGGAAACGCGTCCGGCTGCATCCGGTAAATGTCACTCCATCCTCGCCTTTACCTTCTCCCAGGCATGCGTGTCGAAAAGGCAACAGCTTCTCATCGTATCGTACATTTCACGGAACCGCGACAACGGTATCATAAAACTTAAAATATCCGGTTCGAAATAAGGACGTACCGAAGGATCGAAAAATCCGATAAAAGTACGCTTGCCTCCCCGGTTGTTTTCTACAACGGCTTGTGTCACGACGGAGCAACACCCCGAACCGAACAGAGAGGTGACGGCATCCGGCGCGTTATTATCGAAAAAAGCCCAGGTAGCCAGGCCGGAAAGCATATCGGGAGTAGCCAGGAACAATACCCCTTCCAGATTGTCGAAGCTCTCCACCTGGTCCATACGCGCAAAGTTCAGGTAAGCAGACTTTGCCCTGGGGACTTTCAGTTCATCAAGAAACTCCGATACCTTCTCCGGTGTCTGTTTGTACTTTTCCTTTAACGACACGAAGCCCGGTATACGCTCCGGCATCTCCGTAAAACCGGCATAGAACTTTCCTCCGCCACAACCGATAGTATCGACACTCAGGGTAACCGTCTTTCCTTCCCTGACATCTTTCATACATTTAAACAGACAGCCTCCGATCTTATCGACCGGATTCACTGAATGATCTGAAAACCAAAAGACAATGGGTAAGTCGACTTTCTCCCCGAAGGCTTCACGGAAGTTATTAAGAAATACTTTTATATCCATGATATAAACAGTTTTATTGGTTTTGTCAAATATACGCAAAATAGAGCAATCAAGTGCGACTAAGTAAAAAGACAGGGCACAGCTTCATTTGTTATCATTTTGATTATTTCCATAGAAAACACAATAAACTTTCATTTTTATACAACAAAACAAGAATATAATTACAAATTATCACACAAATCAATCATATCCTTTCAAATAGAAACAGACCAATTCCTAAAATAAAAAAGCCTCTCATCTTTTATGCATAACAACATTACATTTTGAAACACATACAGTATATTTGTCGAACATTTTGATAAGCAAATAAACATTACACAAACATAAGGTCAACAAATAATGAAAGAGAGAAGCCTTTTGAACAACAAACAAGGATTATACGATCCTGCTAACGAGCATGACGCTTGCGGCGTAGGACTGGTCGTAAACGTCCACGGTGGTAAATCACACGACATTGTAGAGTCTGCCCTTAAGGTATTGGAAAACATGCGGCATCGAGGTGCGGAAGGAGCAGACAACAAGACCGGAGACGGGGCAGGCATCTTGTTACAAATTCCACATGAATTCATCTTACTACAAGGCATTCCTGTACCTGAAAAGGGTAAGTACGGAACCGGGCTGGTCTTCTTTCCGAAAGACGAAGAGCAGCGTTCGGCCATACTCAGTATCATGATCGAAGAGATCGAAAAGGAAGGGCTGACCTTGATGCACCTGCGCAAAGTCCCTGTCAACACAGACATCTTAGGTAAAGACGCACAGGACACAGAACCGGATATCAAGCAGGTGTTCATCACCGGATGCGACGATCAGCAAGCATTGGAACTGAAACTCTACATCATCCGTAAACGGATCGAGAAACGGGTGGCGGCATCCGACATACCGGACAAGAAAGATTTCTACGTGGTGTCGCTTTCCACCAAGAGCATTATATATAAAGGTATGCTGGAGTCGATGCAGCTTCGCCACTATTTTCCCGATCTGACCAACCACTACCTGACAAGCGGGTTGGCACTCGTCCACTCCCGCTTCAGCACGAACACATTCCCGACCTGGAGCCTGGCACAACCATTCCGCCTTCTGGCACACAACGGAGAGATCAACACGATACGAGGCAACCGGGGCTGGATGGAAGCACGCGAAAGCGTCCTCTCCTCTCCCCGCATCCCGAACATAGACGAGATACGCCCGATCATCCAGCCGGGCATGAGCGACAGCGCCTCGCTGGACAACGTGTTGGAGTTCTTTGTAGCGTCCGGCATGAGCCTGCCGCATGCCATGGCAATGCTGGTTCCGGAAAGTTTCAATGAGAAGAACCCGATATCGGAAGACCTGAAAGCGTTCTACGAATATCATTCCATCCTGATGGAACCGTGGGACGGACCGGCCGCCCTGCTCTTCAGCGACGGACGATATGCCGGAGGGATGCTCGACCGTAACGGTCTGCGCCCGGCACGCTACCTGATCACGAAAAACGGCATGATGGTCGTGGCATCCGAAGTAGGTGTGATGGACTTCGAGCCGGGTGAGATAAAAGAAAAAGGCCGCCTGCAACCGGGCAAGATCCTGTTGGTCGATACGGAAGAAGGCAAAATCTATTACGACGGCGAACTGAAAAAACAGCTTGCCGACGCACAACCCTACCGCGTCTGGTTGGCCAACAACCGGGTAGAGCTGGACGAACTGAAATCAGGCCGTCGTGTCTCGCACACCGTTGCCGGATATGACAGGATGCTGCGCACCTTCGGATACAGCCGCGAGGATATCGAGCGCATTATCACTCCGATGTGTACAGGTAGCGCCGAGCCGGTCGGTTCGATGGGGAACGACACGCCACTGGCCGTCCTATCCGAACGCCCGCAGCTGTTGTTCAACTATTTCCGCCAACAGTTCGCCCAAGTGACGAATCCCCCGATCGACCCCCTTCGTGAAGAATTAGTCATGAGCTTGACGGAATATATCGGTGCAGTGGGAAATAACATCCTGACACCGAACGAGGCACATTGCAAAATGGTGCGCCTTGCCCATCCGATACTGACCAACACACAATTAGATATTCTTTGCAACATCCGCTACAAAGGTTTCAAGTCTGTCAAACTGCCGATGCTCTTCGAAGTGTCGCGGGGCAGCGAAGGACTGAAAGCAGCCCTCGACCAGCTTTGCAAACAAGCGGAACAATCCGTTACAGACGGCGTGAACTACATTATCCTGAGCGATAAGAACGTGGATGAGACCCATGCTCCCATTCCTTCGCTTCTCGCCGTCAGCGCTGTGCACCACCACCTGATCTCCGTGCAGAAACGCGTACAGACTGCATTGATAGTGGAGACGGGGGAAATGCGCGAAGTGATGCATGCCGCCCTGCTCTTAGGTTACGGGGCGAGCGCCATCAACCCATACATGTCATTCGCCATCCTCCAGGATATGGTAGACAAGCAGGAGATACAGCTCAACTACGAGATGGCCCGCAAGAACTATATCAAAGCGCTTTGCAAAGGCTTGTTCAAGGTAATGAGCAAGATGGGTATCAGCACGATCCGCAGCTATCGCGGCGCCAAACTGTTCGAAGCAGTCGGTCTCTCGAACGCGCTCATCGATGCCTATTTCGGCGGGACGGCAAGCAGCATAGGCGGTATCCGCCTGCAAGAGATAGCCGCCGATGCCATCGCCCTGCACCATCAGGCTTTCGGCGGGGAAGTGGACAGCCTGGTTCTTGAACACAAAGGGCTATACAGTTTCCGTAAAGACGGTGAGAAACATGCATGGAACCCGGAGACGATCTCGACCCTTCAATTGGCGACCCGGCTGGGCAGCTATAAGAAGTTCAAAGAATATACGCATCTTGTAGACGAAAAGGACGCACCGATCTTCCTTCGCGACTTCCTGACTTTCCGGACGGGAAAGCCCGTTCCGGTCGAAGAGGTGGAACCGGCAAGCGAGATCATGAAGCGTTTCGTCACAGGCGCCATGAGTTTCGGCTCGATCAGCAAGGAGGCACACGAGACGATAGCGATGGCGATGAACAAGATACACGGACGCAGTAACACCGGAGAAGGCGGCGAAGACTCCGCCCGTTTCACTCCCCGCGAAGACGGCCTCTCCCTCCGTTCCGCCATCAAGCAGGTGGCCTCCGGGCGTTTCGGCGTGACAGCCGAATACTTAGTGAATGCAGACGAAATACAGATCAAGGTCGCCCAGGGAGCAAAACCGGGAGAAGGCGGACAGTTGCCGGGATTCAAGGTTAACGATGTGATTGCCAAAACACGCCACTCCATCCCGGGTATCTCGCTGATCTCTCCTCCTCCTCACCACGACATTTACTCGATCGAAGACCTGGCACAGTTGATCTTCGACCTGAAGAACGTCAACCCGCGTGCCGAGATAAGCGTGAAGCTGGTATCGGAAAGCGGTGTCGGGACGATCGCCGCAGGTGTGGCAAAAGCAAAAGCCGACCGCATCGTCATATCGGGAGCCGAAGGGGGAACGGGAGCTTCACCGATGAGTTCCATCCGCTACGCCGGGCTACCTCCCGAATTGGGATTGTCGGAGACGCAGCAGACCCTGGTCATGAACAACCTTCGCGGACAGGTCCGCCTGCAAACCGACGGACAGTTGAAAACCGGACGCGACATCGTCCTTATGGCACTGTTGGGAGCCGAAGAGTTTGGTTTCGCCACCTCCGCGCTGATCGTGCTGGGCTGCGTGATGATGCGCAAATGCCACATGAACACCTGCCCGGTAGGTGTCGCCACTCAAAACGAGGAGCTGCGTAAACGTTTCCACGGCCGCCACGAATATTTGGTGAACTTCTTCACCTTCCTCGCCGAAGAGGTCCGGGAATATTTGGCTGAGATGGGCTTCAAACGATTGGATGACATCATCGGGCACACGGAACTGATCACTCTGCGTCCCATTGCATCATCCGGCAAATACGCTCTACTCGATTTCTCCAAATTGCTGTACGTCCCGGCACAGGCGGCCACCCATGCCGTCCGGCACACGACGGAACAGGAGCATATGATCGGCAACGTGAAAGACCGCGACATCATCCAGCATGCCATGCCGGCCATAGAGCATCAACAGGAGATTTCTTTGGATTATGCCATAGCTAACACCGACCGCTCGGTTGGCGCCATGCTCTCCGGCGAGATCGCCAAACGATACGGTAACGCAGGACTGCCGGAACATACGCTCAATATCAAGTTCAAAGGTTCAGCCGGACAGAGCTTCGGCGCCTTCCTTGCACACGGTGTCAACTTCCGCCTCGAAGGGGAAGCCAACGACTACTTAGGCAAAGGATTGAGCGGCGGGCGTATCAGCGTGATGCCTCCGGTACGGTCGACCTTCGTAGCCGAGAACAACACGATTGCCGGAAACACCCTGATGTATGGCGCGACAAGCGGCGAAGTGTATATCAACGGACGGGTTGGCGAACGTTTCTGCGTACGTAATTCCGGCGCTATCGCTGTCGTGGAAGGGGTCGGTGACCATTGTTGTGAATATATGACCGGCGGCCGCGTAGTGGTCCTCGGACGTACAGGACGTAACTTCGCTGCCGGTATGAGCGGCGGTGTCGCGTATGTCTGGAACAAGGAAGGGGACTTCGATTACTACTGCAATATGGAAATGGTCGAACTCTCGCTGATCGAAGACAGTGCGACACGCAAGGAACTGCACGAGCTGATCCGCAAACACTATCATTTCACCGGCAGCCATCTCGCAGGCAAGATGCTCGACAACTGGGACAAGTATGTGGATGAATTCATCCAGATCGTCCCGATCGAATACAAAAAGGTCTTGCAGGAAGAGCAGATGAAGAAGTTGCAGCAGAAGATCGCCGAAATGCAGCGCGACTACTAAGCAGCAGAGCCATAAAAACAGTATCAGTATAAAATAAAATTACCAACATGGGAAATCCGAAAGCATTCCTCACCATACACCGGCAAGAAGCCGGATATCGTCCCGTTCACGAACGCATCGACGATTTTAGCGAAGTAGAACAAACGCTCAACAGCAGCGACCGCCGCACACAGGCCTCCCGCTGCATGGACTGCGGTGTGCCCTTCTGCCACTGGGCATGCCCGCTGGGTAACAAACAACCCGAATGGCAGGACCTGCTCTATAAAGGCAAATGGCGCGAAGCCTTCCACGTGTTGGAGCAGACTTGCGACTTTCCGGAGTTTACCGGACGCATCTGCCCTGCCCTCTGCGAGAAAAGCTGCGTGCTGAAACTGAGCTGTGACGAACCTGTCACGATACGCGAAAATGAAGCCTCCATCGTCGAGGCTGCTTTCCGTGAAGGATATATCCAACCGGTCCACCCTGTACGCAACGGCAAACGGGTAGCCGTGATCGGTAGCGGTCCGGCCGGACTGACAGCCGCCAATCGTCTGAACCGCCTGGGATACGAAGTGACGGTTTTCGAGAAATACGAACTGCCGGGCGGCCTGCTCCGGTTCGGTATTCCGAATTTCAAATTAGGAAAGAACATCATCGACCGCCGCATCCGGTTGATGGAACAAGAAGGGATCATCTTTAAAGTCAACACGATGGTCGGAAGCGAAGTCTCTGCCAAAGAGATCGTCTCGACGTTCGATGCCGTCTGTGTCGCCATCGGTTCCGAAGTGCCGCGCGACCTTCCCATCGAAGGGCGCAATCTGAAAGGTGTCCACTTCGCCCTCGAACTGTTGTCACAACAGAACCGTATCCTCGAAGGCATCGCCATTCCGCCTAAAAGCATCATCAACTGCAAGGGCAAGAAAGTCCTCGTCATCGGAGGCGGCGACACGGGAAGCGACTGTGTCGGGACTGCCAACCGCCACGGAGCCGCGAGCGTGACACAAATCGAAATCATGCCCCAACCTCCCGTCGGGCATAACCCGGCAACCCCTTGGCCTATGTATCCGCAGGTACTGAAAACAAGCAGTAGCCACGAAGAGGGCTGTATCCGCCGCTGGAATCTCGCCTCCGTCCGTTTCATTGGCGACAAGAACATCCTGAAAGGTGTCGAAGTCGAAGAGGTAGAATGGCTACCCGCCAAAGACGGCGGTCGTCCGGAAATGCGTAAGACCGGACGCACGGAAGTGATCGAAGCCGATCTCGTGTTTCTCGCAATGGGTTTTATCCATCCCGAACAGGAGGGGCTCGTCAAAGAACTTTCCCTCGCAGTCGACACACGCGGTAACATCGCCGTCGATCCGACGACCAATCAGATAGCCGGCACAAACATCTTCGCTTCCGGCGATGCCGTCAGCGGAGCCAGCCTTGTTGTCCGCGCTATGGCTTC
>UMLO01023801.1_pt1 | contig 44670 bp, 57 predicted proteins | sample 1966551 | NCBI WGS metagenome assembly UMLO01 (sample SAMEA4836201, study PRJEB28245) | human gut metagenome | biome: gut microbiome; material: fecal sample | place: Denmark | collected 2008
TGCTGGTTATGGCTGGCGATAATGTGCTGGATTTCAGCCTTTCGAAGTTCGTTGATTTTGCCAAGGAAAAGAATACTTCCTGTGTGATGTGCCATGAGGAAAACGAACTGAAAAAGCAGCAGAAAACAGCAATCATCACGCTCGATAACTCGGATCTGATTACGAGCTATGAGGAAAAGCCAAAGGAACCAAAAGGAAATCTGGCTGTGCCGCCGTTCTACTGCTATCGTGCCTGTGATGTAAAGCGGATTCAGGAAGCTCTGGAGAACGGCTGCGGCTATGACGCACCGGGCAGCTTTGCGGCTTGGTTGAGCAAGCAGACACCGATGCACGCTTACGTCATGCCGGGTAAGAGGTATGACATTGGCGATATTAACAGCTATGAGTATGTAAAGAGTGTGTTTTCAAAATAAAAACGCAAAGAGAGAGGAGAAAGTAATCATGAGAGATTTTAAGGATTTGAAAATTGCTGTGGCCGGAACTGGTTATGTTGGTCTTTCCATTGCTACGCTTCTTAGTCAGCACCACAAGGTAACGGCTGTGGATATCGTTCCTGAGAAAGTAGAGCTGATCAACAATAAGAAGTCTCCGATCCAGGATGAGTACATTGAAAAGTATCTGGCAGAAAAGGAACTGGATCTGACCGCAACGTTGGATGCGAAGGAAGCATACAGTGATGCTGATTTCGTGGTGATTGCTGCACCGACAAATGTCTACTCAACAAACCGTATTGACGTAGCATCGTCGAAAAGAACCTGTTTTGCACACTATATGGGGCGCTAAAATTGGTTATATTTCACAGCTACATGAACTGAAAACACGAAAAATATATACAAAACGCTGAACTTTTGACCCCTGCGACACAAAATTGGCACATCTTTTTCAGAAGTTATGAGGAAATGGCGAAAAACGGGTGAAAACAACAAAAATCCATGAGTTTATCATTAACGTCTGAAACTGCTGTTGAGTACACTATCTAACCCGCTAATGACACCAACATCATAACGGTTTGTTGAGTCATGAAAAATAGAGAAAAACAGATGATTTCTACTTCAAAAAACAGCTGTTGAGTAGAGCATGAATGGTGATGATAATTACATGTTTTGTGCGGTGAGAGTGAATGATTTGTTCATAGTGAACAATGAATGGCGAGAAATTGGCTAGGTGATATATACGGTTTTAACAAAACTCATGCACCGACAGGGTTCGATTCAATAATCCAACACTTAGAAAAAACGTCATTGCAGGGTATACGGGGCTCGACTGTATAAATCATCACTTCGGTTATAGAGGAATAGAGACGAGTGTACTCAACGGATGTTTTATGGAGTAGAAAACATGATTGCTGGGATAATTGGATACGACAGTATAAGAAAACACTTAGCCGTGTGAGCGGCAAGAGGAAAAAGAAATACCATCTGTGAAAAGCAGATGTGTACATAGATTTGCGGAAGAAAAATGGCGAGGAGTATTTGAGGGATGAGGAAGAATAAAATTAGAATACTGCATGTGGCGCAGGCCGCAGGTGGCGTGGATCGCTACATCCGAATGCTTCTCAAGTATTTGGACAAAGAAAAGTTCGAGAATATATTGGTTTGCTCACAGGATTTCCATGAAGAAGACTACAGAGGTTTGGCTGATTCTTTTGAACAAGTCGAGATGACGCGAGCCATTGGTGGCAATGACTTAAAGGCGATTAGAGAGGTTAGAGCACTGATAAAGAAATATAACCCGAATATCGTCTATGCTCATTCCAGCAAGGCGGGGGCTATTGCTCGTGTTGCGGATATAGGATTGAGAAATCACTGTGTATATAATCCGCATGGCTGGGCTTTTAATATGCGCTGCTCGGCAAAGAAAAAAGCGATATACACAATGATAGAAAAAATTGCAGCACCGTTCTGCGATAAGATTATTTGTATTTCTGATGCAGAGAAACAATCGGCATTAGACAAGAAGATTTGTAAAGAGGATAAGCTGCAAGTCATCTTTAACGGTGTAGACATCGAAGCCTATGAAAATGGAGTGCATGGTGCGGTTAGACGAAAAGACCTGAGTATACCGGAAGATGCGTTTGTTGTCGGCATGGTTGGGCGAATGAGTCCACAAAAGGCACCGGATGTCTTTATTAAGATGGCAAGGCAAGTGAAAGATAGAGTCTCTAATGCACATTTTATTATTGTTGGCAACGGAAACCAGGAAGCCGAGATTAGAAAATATGCAAAAGCCAACGGTATTTCGGATAGCCTACATATAACAGGCTGGGTTGATAATCCAATGAGTTATGTGGAGCTTTTTGATGTCGCATGTTTACTGAGTCGATGGGAAGGCTTCGGACTGGCATTGCCTGAGTATATGATGGCGGGCAAGCCGATTGTGGCAAGTCGGGTGGATGCCATTCCTAATATAATCCGAGATGGAGAAAATGGTCTGCTTGTTGGAGTGGATGACGCTACCGGAGCAAGTAAAGCTGTGTTGCGAATCTATCAGGATGATGGATTGAAGAATAGATTGGTGACGCAGGGCATGGAAGATGTGCATAGTAGGTTTAACGCTCGGAGAGTTTCAGAAGAACACGGGAAACTGTTTGAGAGATTATAAATGACGGAGGAATAGATGTTATGAAAGGCATTATTTTAGCAGGTGGATCGGGCACTCGTCTATATCTATTAACGAAAGTAACGAGCAAGCAACGCGAGTGCAGAGGGTTACACGCTGGAAGATGGCACTGCGCTGAACCTGAGCGATAAAGACCAGAATTGGCTGGGACGGAAGAATACTTTTAAATTTTAACGGAGAAGAAAATTAAAATGATTACACCTAAAGATATTGAAAATAAAACAATGAGTCCTGAAAAGAGAAAGTCTGCAAAAAATGACTATTTCGCTTTTTATGTTGGAAGGCCCTTGTCTTATATCTTGACCATTCCGTTTTTATATACAAATATTTCTCCAAATGCGGTTTCTTTGATTTCTATCATTCCAATTATTATTGGATTTGTACTTATGTGTATTGGAACCACAAAGACAATGCTGATTGCAGGATGGTTAATGTTTTTCCTGTGGAATCTTCTAGACGGAGTAGATGGAAACATTGCAAGATATAAAAAGCAATTTTCGAAGATGGGCAGTGTATATGATGCAATGAGCGGCTACATCGCTATGGTTTTATCCTTCTTTGGATGGGGTGTGGCAGCAGCACACAATCCTGGATTATTCCAAAGTATTGTTCAGTTACCGATGGACTTCTATATTATTCTCGGTGCATTATCTGGAATATTTGTAATATTTCCACGCTTCATAATGCATAAAGCAATTACTACACTGGGTGATCAAGGTTCTATGAAGACGGTAAAAGATAAATCAGAATATGGTTTCGTTAAACTGATTGCCCTGAATTTAACATCTATAGCAGGATTTGTTCAAGTATTGATGTTGATTGCGGTGCTTTTTAACATTATGGATTTGTTTACCATAGGCTATTTTGTTTTGAATTTTATGGTTATGGTAGTTTCTTTAAAAAGTATTTTTAATGTGAAGTAAAAAGGAGATTAAGCAGTATGGCAAACATTGCAATTATTATCGCAGGCGGTTCGGGACATCGTATGGGACAAGACATTCCCAAACAGTTCATTAATGTATATGATAAGCCGATTCTTATTTACACGTTAGAAAGTTTTCAGAAGCATCCTCAAATTGATGCTATTGAAGTAGTTTGCATTGACGGTTGGCATGACATTCTGTGGGCTTATGCAAAACAGTTTAATATTGATAAATTAAAATGGGTTGTTTCAGGCGGAAGCACGGGTCAGGAGTCTATTAGAAACGGTGTTTATAGCCTGGAGGGTAAGGCAAATCCGGATGATACGGTAATTATTCATGATGGTATTCGCCCTCTTGTTGAACCGTCTGTTCTTACAGATGTTATTAGTAAATGCAAGCAATATGGAAATGCTGTGACATCCATGCCGTACAATGAGCAGATTTTTGTCGTGGATAAGGAGAATGAAGCCACGACCACGCAGTATATTCCGCGTGAAACGCTACGTCGAGTTTCCACACCGCAAGCTTACAAATTTGATTTGCTGGATCGTAAATACCATGAAGCGTTTGAAAAAGAAATCGGTATTTATGGATCATCCTATACGAACACAATGATGGTTGAATTAGGAGAGCGCCTTTACTTTGCAGCCGGCTCCGATAAGAACATCAAATTGACGACCAAAGATGATCTTGAAATGTTCAAGGCTTACTTAAAGGCAGATAAAGACAGCTGGCTGAAATAAGGAGAGGACTATGATAGATAATTCAATTTACAGAGAAGACATTAAATATGTAGCTGGTTTGGATCTGCCGTGGGAAAAGCTGAGTAATAAAAGTATCTTAATTACCGGAGCTAGTGGCTTGATTGGCAGCTTTTTGATTGATGTTTTAATGGAAAAAAACCTGCATGGATTGAATTGCAAGGTATATGCATTGGGACGGAATCTTGAAAAGGCAAAGAATCGATTTGAGAGGTATTGGACATCACCTTTTTTTGAATTTGTGTCACATGATATTAATGAGCCATTGGAATTGGAGAAGGCTGATCAGGTAGATTTTGTGGTTCATCTCGCAAGTAATACGCATCCGGTGGCATATGCAACAGATCCGATTGGAACTGTGACTGCAAATATTATCGGAACAAATAATCTTCTGAAATTTGCGGTAAAACATCATGCAGAACGTTTTGCATTCGCATCCTCAAATGAAATTTACGGTGAAAACAGAGGAGATGTAGAATTCTTCGACGAGAAGTATTGTGGTTACATTGATTCGAATACATTGCGAGCTGGTTATCCAGAGAGTAAACGTTGTGGTGAAGCTCTATGTCAGGCATATAAAAAACAGGAAAACTTGGATGTCGTTATTCCTAGATTTACCCGCTCTTATGGTCCGACTATGTTAAAGACCGATACAAAAGCTATTTCACAGTTTATTAAAAAGGCAGTGGACGGCGATAACATTGTTTTGAAGAGTACTGGAACACAGTACTATTCCTACACCTATGTGGCAGATGCAGTGGCAGGATTTTTAACAGTTATTCTGAAAGGTGAAAGTGGTGAAGCCTACAACATTGCGGATGAAGCGTCTGATATTATGCTGAAAGATCTTGCAAAGATTATTGCTGATTTTGCGGGTAAAGAGGTCGTATTTGAATTGCCTGACGAAACCGAAAAAGCTGGATACAGTAAGGCAACAAAGGCTAGACTTGATGGTTCTAAACTGAAAAAACTTGGTTGGACAGCTAGATATGATATTAAACAAGGCCTGGAAAGAACTATGAAAATGCTGACTGAAATAAGCGAGTAAAAAATGTTTGATGTGAGGAACAGTAATGAATTTATTGTTTATACAGGGTGGCTCTAGGTGGAAATATGACTCAGAAGGAACACTTTATACAGACCCGAATTTTAATTCGCAGATTTGGAGCCGATATAAAGGATACTGTGACGAGTTAACTGTAGTATTGCGTAGAGAGAGTCGAATTTACACAAAGGAAGAAGCGCGGATTAAATTTAATGAAATTGGTAACTCAATTAATCACTGTGTGGCACTCCCTGATATGTATAGACCTCTTTCAAATGCATTGTCGTGTCAAAAGAGAATGTTGGTAAAAAGAACCATTGAATCTGAAGTGAAAAAAGCAGACAAAGTGATTATTCGATCCTTGGGAAATATCTATACTAATACGGCGTTAAAATACGCACAAAAGTATCATAAGCCGTATTTGGTTGAGGTTACTGGTTTTGCATGGGAATCGTTGTGGTATCATAGCTTGCACGGAAAATTTGTTGCAGGATTCAAAGAAAAACAATATAAGAGATTAATGAAAAATGTAAAGTATGGTGTGTATGTGACAAATGAAGCCTTACAAAAAAGATATCCATGCAAAGGAGAAATGTTGGGATGCTCTGATGTTGAGCTTATGCCTTCAGACGATAAATTGCTTGAAAATCGTATTCTGAAAATACAAAAGCATACAGGCAGGATTGTGCTAGGAACAGCTGCTTTTTTGGATGTTGGCTGGAAGGGGCAGGAGTATGTTATTCGTGCCATGGGAGAGTTAAAAAATAGAGGGTTAAATAATTTCAAGTATGAAATGATTGGAAATGGATCAGGAGATAAACTGAAAAAGTTAATCGCTGAATTGCATCTGGAAGATTGTGTTTCTATCTTGGGAGCGAAGCCGCACAGTGAAGTTTTTTCATGGCTTGATTCAATCGATATTTATGTGCAGCCTAGTTTTATGGAAGGTTTGTGCAGATCTATCGTTGAGGCAATGAGTAGAGCATGTCCGGTGATATGCACGAATGTTGGCGGAAATTATGAATTGGTTTCAAGTGATTGCCTGTTTGAAAAAGCTGATTATGTTAGACTTGCTGACATACTCGAAAAAATGATGAAACCAAAAATGCAAATTGAAGAAGCAAAACGGAATTTTGAAAAATCAAAAGAATATAATAAAGAAGACTTAAATAAGAAGAGAGATGCTTTTTATCGACGCTTTATTGAGTCTGGAGTAGAGTGAGGATGCTATGATTTCATTAGTGATGACAACATATAATGGATTAAAGTATATTTCTGAACAGCTTGAGTCAATAAAAAATCAAACAGTGTTACCGGATGAGGTTTTAATCTACGATGACAGATCCACTGATGGAACATATGAGTATGTGCAGGAGTATATCCAAACAAACAAATTAGACAAATGGAATGTCGTAAGAAACAAAGAGAATAAAGGGTATTCTTTGAATTTTAGCGATGCAATGAAAGAATCGCATGGAGATATAGTCTTTCTCTGCGATCAAGATGATATATGGCATTTAGATAAAATTAAGGTGATGTCGGAAATAATGAATTCACACCCGGAAATTCAACTGCTAGCATCTAATGTTCACCCATTTTATGATGGGGAACATCCACAAAAAGTTAATTTTGAGAAATTTTATGGACAATTGGTAAAGATTAATCGTATTGGAAGTTGGATAAAACCAGCAAGACCTGGATGTTCAATGTGCTTTCGTAGATGTTTGCTAGAGAATTATGATGATGTGTGGTTTGAAAATTATGCACATGATTGCCTTTTATGGGGAAAAGCTGTTTTGTCTGAAACTGCATATATATATAATGAAGACACTATAGAATTTAGACGGCATGATAAGAACGCATCTAGTAGAGGTGGAGGAAGTCTAAAATATAGACTGGAAGGACTAAATACCGAAATTGATATAATTTCAAGGATGCTTCTTTTTTGCAAAAAAAATATACGAAATGAAAAACATATAAGCTTTTTAAGTGAGCAATTAGTGGTGTATAAAAAAAGAAAAAATATATTAGAAACCAAAAATGTAATTCGGGCTTTCCTTGCTTTCCCATATATAAAATATTATGGCCGGAGTAGATTTTGGATAACGGATATTTTCTATTGTTTAAAGAGATGAAATTTGACTGGAGGTATTTTATGATTAAAAAAACACAGATAAATGAAAGTTTGCTTCTGTATTGCATAATATATTTGTGTTCTTTTAATTTTTGGGATACAAAGTTTGGAATGTTTTTTAAATATTTTTTTTTCTGCGTAATACTTATTGGATTGATAGGCTACGGAAAGAGGTTATTAGTAAATAAGGGAAAAATACAGACAACTGCAAAAGACAGTGTGATTTTGTACATATTTTGTATTGGATTATTTTTGATTCAAGTAATAAATGTTGAAAATAGTAGCCAAAGAAATCTTGCTTTTTATCAGTATGTTTTTTTTATGATGATGATACCATCTATTCTGTATTTATTGGAATACTGTGAAATTAGGAAAATACTAAATCTATTCAAGACTATTGGAGTGGTTCTCTCTATATTTGCCATATACGAGGTGTTTTCTGGCTCATATATTATTCAAAATGAATATTTAGGAATAATGTATAATGGTTCGCGTGTGATAAGAGCAATGGTATTTTCAGGGTCATTCCTTACATTTGGAACAATAATGGCAATGATTTCAGTAGTTTCGTTTTATGATTTTTATACAAATACAAGCAAACTTAATCTAATTTGTTTGATTATAAATGTAGTTGGGTTGCTTATGTCTTCATCAAGAGGGCCATTAGTAGCGTTTGTCATAAGTGCAATAGTTATTTATGTTTATATTGGCGGAAGAGTGAATCTTTTAAAGGTTTTTAAAGTTATATTGATAATGTTTATCATAGGAATGTTGTTAGCAATTTTGGGAACTACCTTGAGTAGAAATAATTCGACTATTGCTTTTTATTTGAATAGACTACAATCCATTTTTGACTGGTCTGAGAATAGCGCATCTAATACGGGTAGAATAGATTGCTGGCTTTATTCCATAGAAAAATTTAAGGAGAAGACAAATTGGATATTCGGAATTGGACCGGCTGCAACAGGTGCTAGAGCAAAGGCAAATTGGGGAGGATTTGTCACAGAGAGTGGGTTACTTAAGAGATTTCTTGAATTAGGAGCTGTTGTAGCGGTTGTATACTACATGTTCTTTTTTAGTACAGTACATGCTGGATTGCGAAAAGCCCGTAAAGAAGGCAATCAATATATTGCTCTAGCTTTGGGCATTGTAATATGTATTCTTATTGAAGATACTATTTTACAGATTACAGAAGAGTTGAGTGTCACTTTCTTGCTTTGGATGTTTATATGCATACTGTTAAGAAAAGAGAAACAAAATGACGAGAGGATATGAGGCAGAGTCAGATTCCTTATCCAATAGATAGTAAAGAAAAGACAGTTGACTATAGAGGAGGTAATATTGTGAATATACTTGTTATTCATTCACATAATGCAAATAGAGGAGATGAAGCTGCTGTTAAAGCAATGGTTGATGAACTCCTTATAAAATATCCGGGAGCCAAGATTACGATTTCTAATAATGGATTTACACCATATCCTGGTATGCCGGAAAATGTAATCCAAATTGATCGCTTTCCGAAGCTTGAATCGAGAATCGCACAATTGGAATTTTTCATTGTCCTTTTGTTTAAAGGGAAGTTTGCACTTACAAAAGAAGCAAGAAAATTTATTCGTGCATTAAAAGAAGCAGATGTTGTCTTACATGCACCAGGAGGTCCATCCATTGGCGATACATATTTTAAAGCGGAAAAATTGTATTTATGGCGTCTGAATTTAATCCGTCGAATGGGGATCCCATATATTTTTTATGCTCCATCAATGGGACCATTTAATTGCGCATCTAGAAATAAACTAAGAAAAGAAGTAATTTCTGGTGCAGAAAGAATTATTTTAAGAGATCCTATTTCGGTAAAATATGTTAAGGACTTTTTGCCGGGTGTTGAGGTTGAACAGGCGTTGGACTCAGCATTACAGCATGATATTGATATTGATAAAAACGAAAGAAAATACAATAACTATCCAGAACTCAAAAATTTTATTGAGAACCACGAAAAATGTATAGGCATCACAATAACGGATTTAAAGTGGCATCCAGTACATAAAAATGAAAAGATAATAGAACAGATTCCAACAGCATTCAAGGCATTTATAACTCAAAAAGTCAAAGAAGGATATGGCGTTGTTTTTATTCCACAGTTATATGGTAACTTGAATGATACAAAGGTCATGAATGATTACATGTTAGACTCTGATACATTTATGATTGATGCTTTTTCAGAAGAACGAGATACTTACTTTCAGCAATATGTTATTGGCAAGTTATACGCTGTAGTCGGTATGAGATATCATAGTAATATTTTTTCAGCAAAAATGGGAATCCCATTTGTATCAGTATCGTATGAGCAAAAAATGAAGGGATTTATGCAATCTATAGGTTTGAGTGAGTACTGTATTGATTTGAATGAGTTGTCAGAGAAAACATTATTTGCAAAGTTTGGGCAACTGGAAGCAAATCATGATGCTTATAAAAATAGGTTGAAAAATATTCATTCGGATATGAAGCAACAGGCGTATAAAACAACGGAAATTGTAGTTAATTTCTTGCAAGAAAAAGGAGTAACAAATGCCTGAATTAAAGAAAAAAATTAAATTCATCATTGATAGATTTTCGATGATATATGAATTTTGGTGTGATTACTGTAATTATAGGAGATGGAATTATAATAATCCTAAAGTTGTTACAAGAGCAGCACAGGAATCGAAAATGCTGCGTCAGACCCATATGATTGAAAAGGGTATGTCACTGTCAGAACCACGTAAAGGGTTCGGACAGCAAAAGATTGCAGTGCTTTTTGAAATGATGGATCAATACTTGAAAATGGGATACCCTTCCGATGGTATGCCATTTCAAGATGCAATTATTGTCTTGAATGCTTATGTTGACATGCAAAAAGGACTTGGCTATGAAAATTCTGCTATGGTGGAAAAACTGAAAACATATGATACATATCGGATTGATGGTCTTACAGCAGGCATCAAGTATGATACACGAGCAAATCTAATGAGTAATATAGACAAGCCTTTTCCAGAGTTTTTTTATAGTCGACATTCAATGCGGCAGTTTGAAAGTAAATCCCTTAACATTGAAGATGTGGAAAAAGCTATTAAAATCGCGCAAAAAGCTCCAACTGCATGTAATCGGCAAGCAAGTAAAGTTTATTTGTATAAGGATAAGGCAACAAATGATGCTCTAGGAGAACTGATTGCAGGAAATACTGGTTTTCAGCAAGAGGTACCAAATTATCTTGTTGTTACGGCAGATGTCTCTGCGTTTTATGACACGTTTGAGAGAAATCAAGTATATGTTGAAGCCGGACTGTTTTCAATGGCTCTTGTTGAGGCATTACATTATTATGGAATTGGAAGTTGTATTCTCCAAAATGGCGAATACTATAAGAAAAATAAAAAATTCAAGGAAATTTGCAAAAACATTCCGGAGAACGAGCGTATTATTTTGTTTGTTGCAACTGGATATTATAAAAATGAATTTTCCTATGCAATGTCACTACGAAAGAATGTTGAGGATGTGTTTATTGTAAAATAAGAAGGAACATTTGTTAATATGGTAGATAGAAATAAAGAACTAGCTATAAATACAGTTATACTTGGAATTGGACAGCTAATTCCTAAATTTTTGGCAATTGTGTTGTTGCCGCTGTTAACATCATACTTAACAACAGAAGAATATGGAAATTACGATCTGATTTTAAGCATTGCGAGTTTATTGATTCCGGTTGTAACCATGCAAATACAGCAAGCAGTATTTCGTTACTTACTTGCATCGAAGAGCGCTGAAAATAAAACGCTTTATGTGACAGGGTCGCTGGTTTATATTGGCATATCGTCTGTAGTATGTTATCCGATTGTGTATTTGATTTTGAGACTATTCAAAATCGATTCATTATCGGCAGTTTTAATTTGTTTGCTTTTTTTAAGCGAAGCTCTTTATTCACTTTTGGGGCAAATCGTTCGTGGTGTAGGATACAATGCTAAATATTCTGTAAGTGTTGTGGTTTATTCAGCGGTCAATCTTGCTGCAACAGCCGTTATGCTGATTGGATTTCATTTGGGTCTTCAAGGGGTGATTATATCTCTAACAATAGGCTACTTGAGTTCAGATCTCTATATGGTATTCGTATCTGGTATGCTTGCCTATTTTAAACTGGACGAGTTTTCCAGAAAGGCGCTTAAGGAACTGCTTGATTTTTCAATGCCTATTGTTCCTAGTTCTATTGCATTATGGGTTGTAAACCTGTCAGATCGTTTGATTATCATTAACTTTATGGGCGCGGCGGCAAATGGAATCTATGCTGTTGCCAATAAAATACCTTCGTTATATAGTACTGCGTACGGTATTTTTAATTTGGCGTGGACAGAAACCGCTTCAAAAGTTTCTGATGATGGGGATCCCGCTGAATATTACACAAAACTCTTTTCTGGTTTATTTAAGTTTTTGATTGGAGTTATGTTAGCTTTGATAGCAGTGACCCCTATTATTTTTAAAGTGCTGGTTAAAGGCGATTATGGAACTGCTTTTTTTCAGGTGCCAATATTGTACTTTGGAATATTCTTTAATAGTCTTGTTAATTTTTACAGTGGAATCTATATTGCATTAAAAAGAACAAAACAGGTAGGATATTCATCGGTTGCCGGTGCTGCAATCAATGCATTAATTAATATTTTTCTTATTGGGAAAATTGGGCTGTATGCTGCATCCATTTCAACTGCGGTATCTTTTTTGGTGATTGCGGTTTATAGAGCAGTTGATCTTAATAAGGTTATTGAAATCAAATATAATAAAAGAGAAATTGTAATTGGAATGAGTTGTTTTCTTGTAGCTGCAGTTTGTTTGAATCAGTCTAATATGCTAACAATAGCGACTTGTTTTCTTTTTGCCATTGTTTATAATATTACTCAAAATATTCAAATTATTAAAAAAATTGTGCGTAAATTTTTAAAGAAGTGACTACTGAGAAAAATGGATTGCGAAATTTGTAATGTGAAATATAAACTGTTGACATAAAGTGAAAGAGGAATAAAATCTTGAGAGCAGAGCAGAGCAGAGCAGAGCAGAGCAGAGCAGAGCAGAGCGTTTATCATGGCTTGATGTATTAAAAGGAATAGGTATTATCCTTGTTGTAATAGGACATGTCTATTCCAATCGCACAGTCTTTAATTGGCTATACTCATTCCATATGCCACTTTTCTTTTTGGCAGCAGGTTGGGTGTATAAAGAAAAATCAGTTTTAACAGATATAAAGAGGAGAATCCAGACCATAGTTGTTCCGTATTTCTCGTTCGGTTTGCTGGTACTTTTATATTGGCAAGTGATAGAGAGAAGATTCCGGAATTCGGATATGAGCTTCATGGATTCTCTCCTAGGACTATTTTCTGGTTGCTATGACAATTTGGACTTCAACGTTCATCTGTGGTTTTTGCCGTGTTTCTTTGTGACGGTAGCTCTTTTCAATATACTGGTCAATCTGGGCGGCAAGAAAATAGCTTATATTGTTTCTGCGCTGATGAGTCTTATCTATGTTGTTCTTCCGATGCCGGAGCTGTTTTGGGGACTCAATCGCGTGTTCAAGTACATAGGTTTTTATGCGCTGGGCGTGGCATTAGCAGGACAAATTAAAGCTGGGCAAGTGGCAGAACGGAAGATTACATCAGGCGGAATAGCAATTATTCTGATTGTACTGAACTTCATTCTGGCTTTTTATGGCTTGACCAGGGGGCTAATGTGGTTTGTAACTGCTATGATTGGAGTGGTAGGCGTAGGTTTGATGGCAATGCTAATCAACCAAAACCGTCTCCTGCAATACCTCGGACGGATTTCGTTGATGGTTCTCTGCATTCATGGTCCTGTGTATCGAATTGTAGTAAAAATAGTATCCATTCCTTTGCACATGAGCACAGATGCCGTACGAGAGAATCTTCTATTAGCGTTAATCGTTGTGGCTATAACACTTGCTATCTGCAGTATAGCTTATGAGGTGATTATAAGAATCGCACCATGGATGGTTGGAAAAAGACACAACAAAGCCAAAAAGATGTCTATATGTGGATGACTTTCTAGGATTGTGATATGACCATCGGTGAAATAAGTCGAATCATTAAAAGTGTAAGAAAGGAATTGCTATAATGGCGGGAACAACGATAGTAGATACACTGGATGTTGATGAACAAATAGAAGAGGCGAAAGCGTCATTAGATAGAATAAATGCCTGGATAAATAGCTGTGATTCAAAAGCAGGCATAGTGCTTGCGTTGGTAGGAGTTCTGCTGACAATTATTTTTACAAATGACGGAATGGCAGAAATGTATAATGTGTTGCAAAATATTATGCCGCCTGCAAATTTCTGTACGATCTTATATATTGGATTTCTTGGGATAGCAACATTTATGTTGTGCGATGGAATTGCACGACTGATTTTTACATTAGTTGCAAGAATCAATTCCAATGTTTACAATGAACCTGATTTGATAACAGATTCGGTACTATTCTTTGGAAAAATAAGTGATAAGGCTTCTTATCAGGTTTTCCAAAATGATGTATTGAACATGACAAAAGAAGAGTATCTGAATGATCTTCTTTCTCAAATTTACATAAATTCAAAAATTGCAAATGAAAAGCACGTGAACTACAATAAAGGAATTAAGTGGACGATAATTGGCTTCATTGCACTTGTAGTGATGTTTCTAATTGGAATCTATTTGTACTAAGGGTAGAAAGTAATGGCAGATTATGATTATAAAGCGGGCAAACAACGTTTAGAAGAAATTTTGGACAACGATATGGAAGTTGTGGAACAAGACAAACTTCCAAATGATGATGATTTTACGTTTACAAATGGTTATTATAGTTGGGTAAGTGCTATTTTTGTGGATATGCGTGATTCGACGGAATTATGCGCGGATGAAGATAAGGAGAAATTAGCTAAGGTTTTCCGAAGCTTTTCCTCGGAAATTATTGAGATTTTGAGAGATGATGATAATCTTCGAGAAATTGGCATGCGAGGGGATTGTGTATATGCAGTGTATACTAATCCAAAGCAGGCGGATGTATATGAAACTGCAAATAAGTGTTTTTATGTAAATACTTTCATGAAAATGCTTAATCAGCTATTTAGAGAACATAATTTGCCTGAGATAAAAGTTGGGATTGGAATGTCAACGGCTCAAGAATTAGTAGTTAAGGCGGGACGCAAAGGTGTTGGAATTAATAGTAAGATATGGATTGGTAAGGCTGTGTCAAGAGCGTGTCATTATGCGGACCACGGAAATAAAGATGGGAATCCAGCTATTGTTATGGGTACCTGTAGTTATAACAATATGATTGATAAATTGGTAAAAAATAATCCTGATAGAAAACCAAAAGAATGGTTTACATACCATAAGGATGAAGGAGAGGGCGATTATTACACGGCTGATATTATTAAGATAGATTTCGATAATTGGATAAAGGCTGGAATGAAAATTGATTGAAGTAAATAATATTACCATATCTCTTAAACTACGTTATCTCAAGCAACAATATGGTTGCAACAAATTTTAGATATCCGTTTGCGTCAATACCAAGTGCTATTCTGATTTTCGTTTGCGCTTATTTTGTTGATGTTGTAATCAAAAAGATACCTCTGATTGGAAAGTGGATTGTTTAATTAAAAAAGAAAAGAGAAAAATTATGAAAACAACATTACTTATCATGGCGGCCGGAATAGGCAGCCGCTTTGGAACAGGAATAAAACAGTTGGAGCCGGTCGATGATGAAAACCATATCATCATGGACTACTCAGTCCAAAAAAAGTGCCAGACCCCTGGTACTAAACTGTAAACGCAAAATGAACGAAAAATGACCAAAAAGTCGAATACTGTCGAATTAGCGTGAGGCTTTGGTAAAATAAAGTCGAGAAATACCGGGTACCAGACCCCCGGTACTACGGCTAAGTGATATGGAGATTCTGTATAATGTATGGGAATTGCGATGATGAAAACATGTGTAAATAGAAGACGAATTTTAATAATCCTGTTGATTTTAAGTATTGGAATATTGGCACTGCTGGGAATAAGTAAATACTCTTTTCAGAAAGCCTGCCTGAGAAGAGAAATTCGATGGCCAGATTTAGGAATTGCTGATTACTGGCAGTATGAAATTCTTACAGAGGCATATAAAATAAAAAATGAGCCAAATAGAAAAATTACAATTACGGCATCTGATGGAGTACAATTAGTTGGTCACTATTATGAAAGAAAGAAAAATGCGCCAGTCATAATCTTTTTTCATGGGCTTTGGTGTAATTGTTATACGAATGGTGTGCCAATCTATAGAATAACAGAAGAAAAAGAATGGAATCTTCTGTTGGTGAACTTACGAGCACACAATGAAAGTGAAGGTGACGTTTCAACACTTGGCGTTTTAGAAAGATACGACTGTCGTGAGTGGGCAAATTGGGTGGATTCTGAATTTGGAGAACAGGTACCTATATTCCTTATGGGAATTTCCATGGGAGGAGCGGTAGCAGTGATGAGTAGTGATTTAGAATTGCCAGAATCAGTTTGTGGAATTATTGATGATGCTGGGTTTACATCACCATTAGAAATGATAAAAATAGGCAGTAAAGAGAAGCTTCGTTTTGAATTACTGACAGATTTATTCGCTCGGATAGTGAACGCAGGAACAAAAATTTGGGGCAGATTTGACTTGAAAGAAGCAAACGCATGTGCCGCAGTGTCTAAGACAAGTGTGCCAGTTCTAATTATTCATGGAGACAAGGATAAGAAAGCACCGGTATCTATGGCGTATAAAATTTACAATAGTTGCAAAAGTGAAAGAGAGTTGTACATAGTTTCTGAGGCAGAGCATACTGGATGCTATAGAACAGATCCTGAAAAATACAAAATGATTGTTTCCGAATTTATTGAAAAACATATTCCGCGATGAAGAAAGAACAATCTAAGGACATCAGGTGCCAGACCCCTGGTACTAAACTGTAAACGTAAAAGGAACAAAAAATGACTAAAAAGTCGAATACTGTCGAATTAGTGTCAGGCTTTGGTAAAATAAAGTCGTGTGGAAATCCACACGGTAGCCGCTCTGATAATCACACACCTCTTCGTGGTGAGCAGCAGGCAACAATCTATGATTGGCTGAGATGTGAAGAACGAAACTTATGGTAAAACAACATTGTTAAGATATGGTAGAGGAAAATATGAACACAACATTACTTATCATGTCCGCCGGAATCGGCAGCCGATTTGAAACAGGAATTAAACAGTTGGAGCTGGTCGATGATGCAAACCATATCATCATGGACTACTCAATCCATGATGCGATTGAAGCTGGTTTCAATCATGTGGTATTTATTATCCGTAATGATATTGAGAAGGAGTTCAAAGAGGCCATCGGTAATCGCATTGCTGCTATTTGCTCTTCTCATAATGTAACTGTGGACTACGCTTTTCAGGATATCAACGATATTCCGGGAGAACTTCCGGAAGGCCGTACAAAACCGTGGGGAACCGGTCAGGCTGTGCTCGCAGCGAAGAAAGTAATCAAAATCCCATTCATTGTGATCAATGCAGATGATTACTATGGCAAGGAAGGCTTTAAGGCTGTCCATGAGTATTTGGTAAATGGTGGCAAGTCCTGCATGGCTGGTTTCGTTCTGAAGAACACTCTGTCAGATAACGGCGGCGTGACTCGCGGTATTTGCAAGATGGATGAGAATGGAAACTTGACTGAGGTTGTGGAGACTAAGAACATCGTAAAGACCGCAGCTGGAGCAGAGGCAGACGGTGTGGTTGTTGATGTGAATTCTCTGGTATCCATGAATATGTGGGGCTTGACTCCTGATTTCCTAGACGTGCTGGAGGAGGGATTCAAAGAGTTCTTCGAGAAAGAAGTACCGGGTAATCCTCAGAAAGCCGAGTATCTGATCCCTATCTTCATTGGAGAATTACTGGAGCAGGGCAAGATGTCTGTGAAGGTTTTGAAAACCAACGACACCTGGTACGGAATGACCTACCATGAGGATGTCGCAGCAGTAAAGGACAGTTTCAAGAAAATGCTAGAAAAAGGCGTGTACAAGGCTGATTTATTTGTAGACTTGTGATATACTGGAGCCACGGGAGACCGTGGCTTTCGGTATATAAAAAACAGAGTATTATACAAAGGGGGAGAAGATATATGAAGAAAAAATTGCAAGTATTCGTATCTTCCACCTGGACAGATATGATTTTAGAAAGGCAAGCTGCAGTAGAGGCAATATTAGAAGCAGGTCATATCCCAGCTGGAATGGAATTATTTTCTGCTGACAATAAGAAACAGTTTGAAGTAATAAAAAAATGGATACGTGACAGCGATGTTTTTATATTAATCTTGGGTGGTCGATATGGAAGCAGGGAGAACGGAATCGGGAAAAGTTATATACAAAGAGAATATGAGTACGCTAAGCGGATAGGAAAAAAACCAATTGCCATAATACTTAGTGATAAGGGAATTGCAAATAAAATTGCAAAGGGTGACTACGAAATCAGTGATGCCGAATATTTACAAAACGATTATAAAATATTTAAGAGCAGCATAAAAAACAATAAAATGTGCAGCTTTTTCGATGATCTTTCTTCATTGAAAAACTGTGTGATGAATGCTTTGAGAAATTGTGAAGAAAACTCTAACTTATTAGGTTGGGTAAGAGCTTCGGATGCAATTGGCGATTTTACTTATCCATATGTATTAGAGAACCAAGAGTTTTGTATGGAATATATCAGCACTACGGTTATAAAATATACAAAAAAATTGTATATTCGAATGCTTGCAGATGGAATTCAGTACTATACGGATCGCTATTCGTGGAACGCAGGTGGAACAATCACAAAATCTCTAAAAAATAAAAATCAGCTTATCGTAGATGAATTTTCTGACGGTGCATTTCAGGCTTATACAGTAAGGCTTGAGGAAGCATCTCAAAAAGGAAAAATATATATAATAGATGCAGAATTTTTTATTGATGGTTGTAATTATGTGGAGCATCAGTATTTAGGATTAACAAATTCTTTTCCAGTGAGAAACTTAACACTTTGTGTTCGGGTGGCGAACAATCTCAAATTATTAGAGTGCAAATATAATATGTATGGACATTCTGTTGATAGGGTTCCGAAAATTTCAAAGGTTATAAAGCCAAAATCAGGAATAATTGAGCATACATTCAAAAACTTAGTAATAGGTGAAAGATATAATTTGGAATGGAGAGTTGTTAAGAAGTGATTTAAATGTCCATGAATGATATTGGGAGCATAGCTCCCTACGTTGCTCGTAATAATAATCACACACCTCTCCGTGGTGAGTAGCAGGCAACGGTCTATTATAATCGGCGAAGATGTGAAAAGGTTGGATATGTGTAAATGATGAATATACGGAGGAAGTTTTGGGATATAAAAATGAAAATATTTTCACTGCTAAATAAAGACGCAAAAATTCTTTATGACACAATGAAGGAACTTCAAATTCCAGAGAATCAGCTGTATTTGCATGACGATGAAAGTTGTCCGTGTGGATCAGGAAAATCATACAAGGATTGTTGTAAAGGAAAAAGCGATGATGGCCCGGTGAATTCAAAGAAACCGGTTGAAGTTCTATTGATGGAAGAAATGAGAAAAGGATTTAAACAGGATAAGGTGTGCTTACATCCGGATCAGGCGAATTGCAAGGGAAAAATCAAAGAAGCACATGCTTTACAAAATCATAAGATTATTTCATTGCTTGCAAGTGCAGATAATCATGTGATAATGCAAGATCCAGCTAAGCAACCTATAGTGATTAAAGAAGATCCTGTAAATCCAATACTGATTGTTCCGTTTACAAGAGTAAGTGGTAATAAAGCAACTACGCAAAGTTGCTTTTGCGATGTGCATGACACACAAGCGTTTAAGGTAATTGAAGCTGGATCACCTGACTTTGACGCAAATAATGATGAAATGAAGTTTGTGTATGCATATAAAGCTTTTGTTTTTGAATATGCAAAACAGAGACACTTGATGTGGCTATTTAGAAGAATGTTTTCAAAACGGCCGGGTGTATTCTTTTTGCCAGAGCAAGTGAAAGAGTATCGAATCCAATGCCTACGAATGGAAGAATTTGAAACGGTTAAGAAAAAGTTTGATACAGAAATTTTAGCTGGAACACATGACGGTATAAGTACGGTTGTGGTTACAATTCCGTATAAGTTGGGATTTGCGAATTATGCATATATAGCCCCAGATTATGATATAGATGGAAATAGAATAAAAAGTATTGATAATAAGGGAAAAATGCATAGATTGGCAATAACGGTATTGCCGGAAGTGAATCAGTCGTATATTTTAATGAGTTGCTTAGATAGCGAAGAAGAATTTTACCGTTCATTTTTCCAATCAATAAAAACAGCTAACCTAGAAAAAATACTTTTCTATTTTAATTTGATGCTTCCGCTTTTTTCCGAGAATGTTATATTAAGTGAAGCTCTGTGGAATGCGTTAGATGAGAAAGGTCAATTTGGATTAACACATATGGCAAATTTGACGGGTGATGATCAGCTTAAACTTAGTCAGACACTAGGAATGGCACTTAGAAATGCTGCCCACAAAAAGAACTTTGATTATTCTAAACGAATGGGATTTGACCTTTTTCAGCAGGTGTAAATGACTATATTGCCCTCACCCCAACACAGTGCTATACTTGAACAACTATAAAAGGAAAGAGGTTATCACGATGCCCAGAACCAAAGGTAGCAAGAACAAACCGAAGGTAGCCAATGACTACGCAACTCAGATTGCGGAGAAGCAGGAAACTATTGCATCTCTGAATACTGAGATCGCATCCATCCAGAAAGCGATTGAGGAGCAGAAGAATACACTGAAAGAGAAGAAGACTGCTCTGAAGAAGGCCGAAAAAGAAGCGGCATCCCTAGAAGCGAAGAAGGCAAAGGCAGATGCTAAGGCTGCAGAAGAAGCAAAGAAAGCAGAAGCCGAGAGTGTGGTTAAGAAATTATTAGCCAGCGGGATGAGCGCGGATGAGATTCTGGAAAAGCTGAAATAAACAAGAACCCAAGAAAAAATAAAATCCGTGTGGACAAACTGAACTCCAGGAGTTCACACGGTAATTTTTGAAGGTTGATGTATAGTTTATAACGGAAATAAAAGAAGAACAAAATTTGAAGAAATGGAGCGTGAGAAAAATGAATTTATCAAAAATACATCATATTGCCATCATCGTGTCTGACTACGAAGCCGCAAAGGATTTCTATGTGAATAAGTTGGGATTCTCTGTCATCAGAGAAAACTACCGATCAGAGCGTAAAGATTGGAAGCTGGATCTGCGTGTCAATGAATACACAGAGCTGGAGATTTTCGCTGAAGAAAATCCTCCAAAGCGTGTGAATCGTCCAGAAGCCTGTGGTCTACGGCACCTTGCTTTTTGTGTAGAGAGCGTGGAGCAGACAGTGAGAGAGTTGAGAGAATTAGGTATAGAATGTGAGCCGATCCGGGTTGACGATTACACCGGCAAGAAGATGACTTTCTTCCACGACCCGGACGGATTGCCGCTGGAACTGCATGAATAATCATGGGAGAGAAAAGAGCGTATAAAGCCAGAAAGCCCGGTGGAGGCCGGAAGAAGCTGAAGCCGGAGTATGATGCCGGGAAGAATCTAAAAGAGCAGATGGATGCGGCTGTGGTGCTTTATGAGGAGGAATGCTCCCTCCAAGACATCGCTGATGCTCTGAATCTGAATCCTATCAAGGTACGGAAGCTGCTCATCACGGCTGGCGTGTATGAATCAGAAGTGGCGGAGAAGGTACAGGATACTTTTGAGGAGTATCGAGAAACACAGGACTACAAAACCGCCATCCTGTCAACTGCAAACACTCTTCAACTTTCCAAAGCCTCTGTTACTTCGTACCTGCCTTATAAAAAAGGCGTGTACTTCCCAGGCACAGCAGATAAAGAGAAAATCAGTGTTGGTGCAGAACGGCAGCGGAGATACAGAGCGATGAAGCGGTGGAGGGCTGATCCGACAGAAGAAAACTTCTGGGGAGTGGTTCTGGCTTATGCTGGTGTGAAATTCAAAACTTACTCAGGCTTATCATTTTCTTATGAGGTACGGAAAGGCAGGAACGGCGAGTACACGAAAGAACTGTGGATCGACAGACGTGAGAAGAGTAAAAGTCTGGCGTGGAGTTCTATTGTTTTGGCTCTGGGAAATACTAAAGGGGGAGTAGTAGACCGCCCGAAAGCTCTGGGCGACATCCGGGGTGTGACTTACATATACGGTATGTTTTACCGGTTTGGGCTGATCAATGTGCCAGATGAAGTGAAGGAGAAGATGGGTCATCCGAAAAACCGCAAAAAATAGGTTGCTATGTACAGAAGTGTGCGGTAATATGTGCCGTAACTGAGGAAGTGAATCTCAGTTGGGAAGGATGGTAGCATTATAGAAAAATTGAAGGAAATACTGGAGGAGTATTTGAAGAAAGCGGAGCCGGAGTATTACCCGCCAGTGGAGAATCTGCTGGATCTGATCTACGAGCATTACACGGAGAATAACCCAGTAGAGAAAAACACAGTTGCCGGTAAAGCGGCAAAGGCCAAAGAAAAGGAACTGGAAGAGTGGCTGCGTGGGTTAGATGGAATGGATAGGCTCGTAGATGACTATGTCGGCGATAAGATTCCTCTCTGGGAGAAGATCATGGACCGGCAGGGGACGGTGTGCTGTGCATGGGAGAAGACTGCTTTTGAGGAAGGCCTGAAAGTTGGAATTCGACTCATGATGGAAGTATATGGTATGTAACATATAGTTTGTGATGGAAATAAAATGAACTCCTGGAGTTCAAAAAAGCCCTCGCTTGTTACGGCGAGGGTGTGTGCTATTCTTCAGTTTCTTTCTTTTTCTTTGGTGCAATCATCTTATGGCCGGAGTAGATTGCCATACCCATGCAGCCTAACGCACCGTAGGCAAAATACTTGTGTGCCTTCATCAGTTTCTTACAGCCTGTGTAGAAGCATCCTGCCATGCAGGCAAGTGCGCCGAGTGACCAATATTTATGTGCTTTCATTTTGTGTCCTCCTCATTATCCGTGGTTATTATCCGCCCCATCTCATCGAGGGAATCCGAACTACCAGCTTTTCTTAATAGCCTAACAATTATAGCCAGACCTCTATTCTTGAGAGTGAAGGTGTGGTTGTAAGACCTGTTGACCTCGCTGGCAATTTGGTTTAGTGTTTTATTCTCTTTATAATAGAAGCTAATGATTTTTGTGATCAGAGTCTTTGTGGATGTGGAAGGCGATGCTAGTATTAAGGAAATCAGATAATCTGCATATTCAGTGCTCAATTGTGCTTGTTTAGGGAGAATATCTTTTTCAGCAAATTTCGTTAAGTCTTTAAAGAAAGACTCAGGGTAGTTTCTATGGGTCATTTTGAAATCTTCGCATCCTCTGCCTGTATTCTGAGCAGCTCATCTATTTCGTCATTACTCGCCAAGTGAACCGCCGGCTTCCCCTTATAGGTTTGTGCCCCACAGTCAAGGCAACGGTCAGGCAGTGCATTTGCAGAGAAGCAGTAGCGGCAGGTGTCGCAGTAAAAGTAGCTCATGAGGTAGTTACCTCCGTCAAAGTAAGTATATCACCAAACGGGATGATGGTCGATAGGTCTTTGCCGAGAGAAGTCTTTGTACCGGTCGAGATTCGCAGTTCACTGGCAATTGAGTCGATGACCTCAACTGTACCGGAAATATCCTCGTAGTAGCCGCCGATAAAGTACCGGACAGAAACTGGCTGGCCTTTCCTGAGACGACAGAGTGTGTCGGACAGCTTGGCCTTTTCTTCTTCCGACAGTTCGATACGCTGGACTTTCAGGTGGTCTTTGCCCTCAGAAGCAATCTCATCTTCGTAACCTCGTAAGGCAGCGAAAGGAGAGAAAATCTTGGCTCGGTTCTGGATGGTCATTCGTGGTTTGATGGGTGCCGGCCGGGAGAGGGGAAGCAGGTCGGCATATTTACTTTGGACAACTCTGCCTTCCGGTGTATTCTTGTAGTTTGTCATAGTCTATTCCACCCTTATGTGGCAACTCAACAAAGTCTTCTAGTATTTGACCGTTTTCTAAATAGCAATCAGCTTGTTCGGAAAGTAGAACTTGAAACGATGAAACAGGGTTAAAGAATAAAATGATATGTGCAACAAGTTGATTATGCAACGTAGACGTTATTGAAATCCAATGTGCGCCAATAAGTGGCGTTCGACTTAATCCTTGCATTAAGTAGTCGGGAACATAACTAGCTTCGGGTGGCCTTTCACAAGTGTCCTGCATTTTACCGGAAATAGCGCAATTAAGTCGATTGCGAATTTTCAATGCGGTTGGATCGTCCCAATAGGCGTCACCGAATTTTAATAGAGCGTATTCATATCCGATTTTTAGAGCTTCCAAGAGAAAACGATTGATATCTAGCGTAATATCGTAACGAATCTCTGGTTGAAGTTCCTGAAAGAGTGACTCATCTATCTTGGAAATATAGTTCTGAATTTGTTCCGGTGTAGCATGAAGCCTTTTTAGTTTCTTAGAGGCCATAGTGCGAGCTTCCTCGACCGAGTTGGCGTGAATAGTTATTTTATTGCCGTCTTGTATAATGGAAGGAACTACAGACGGCACAAAATTCTCATCCACCCGAATTCGCTGCCCGTCTTCAGTCACACCCTCCTGAAAAGCATTTGGAATAACGCCATTTTGACTACGCAGCTGGAAAAATTGCCGCGAGGACTTTATAAAATGATGATTGACAAAGTAATTATCAACATAGGTTCCGAGATTGCTGTTGCACTGTTTACAGACATTCCTTAGAATTAAAGTGGAATTTCCAAGACATTCTGGAATGATGTGTTCAACCGTCCATTGGTTTCTGCCATCGAATTCGTTATCAGTTCGACCACAGAAAATACAACGTCTCATTCGAAATCCTCCTTACTCTGCCTTGTGTCCACCAATAGTCTTGTTTCTTTCCCTCATTGTTGCACCATCCAGATAGTTCGTGCCTTTCAGTACGGCGTTCTTGCCGAACTTCTTCTTGATGCCCAGCATCACATCCTGTAATTTCTTCTCTTTTTCCAGCTTGCTTGTGTCCGTGAATAAATCAACTTGGAAGATACCTTCGTCTTTGACCACACGGTTGGCTGCGATGGTAATCCGTCGCACGGTCAGAGTCTTATCGGTTATCTGGTCGAACAGAGTAGCCGCAGCCTTGATGAGCTGACTGCCGAGGTTGGTCGGATTGTCCAGTCTTACACTACCGTGAGCGCCTTTCGGAACGGTGCGGCCGTAGTGGTCGATGTGTACTGGGCCGTGGTAGGTTCCGTTATCACAGTTCTCTCGGTCATAGCCGACATCTAGTGTGAGAGAGTCTGTGACAAGACCTTTATCCGTGAGTTGGAGGACAAGACTATCCGCCATTTCCTGTACGATGATCCGTGCCTTACTATATTCATATGGGCAGGAGAGCACCTGACCCTCACTGATGCTATTCGTGCTAGGCTTGTATGCTTTGATCTCTTTCATGCCGCAGAGCTCCAGACCCCAAGCGTGGTCGATAAGGAGTTCAGTATCGACACCGAACTCCTTATATAAGATGTCCTGGTAGTTCAGGCTGTATCGTGCAAGTTCACCCATCGTGCGGATGCCGTGTTTCTCCAGCTTCTTTGCTGTTCAGGGACCGGTCATCCAGAAGTCGGTGAGTGGTTTGTGATCCCAGAGCAAGTAGCGGAAAGAATCTTCATCCAGTTCAGCAATACGCACACCATCTGCATCGGGAGCGGCGTGCTTGGCAGTGATATCCATCGCCAGCTTTGCTAGATACAAGTTGGTGCCAATCCCGCCAGTGGCTGTGATTCCGGTCGTATACAGCACTTCCCGGATCATCGTTTTTACAAGGTCGTGTGCTGACATGTGATAGTGGGACAGGTAAGATGTAAGATCGAAAAATCACTCATCAATAGAGTAAACCACAATATCTTCCGGGGCAATGTATTTTAGATAGATGCCGTAGATCTGGCGAGATACCTTTTCATAGTGCGCCATCCGAGGAGGCGCGATAAGATAATCGACTGCAATGGACGAGTCAGAGGAGAGAGTGGTGGAGTCATAGGAAGAAGATGCAAAGGTGGGGATGCCATCCTTATACACGGCTTTCCTTAATCGTACTGCCTCTCTCAACCGTTGTGCGTTGACCTCCTTGACCTTCTGCACGACCTCGAACAGCCGAGCGCGACCGGGGATGCCGTATGCTTTGAGGGAAGGGGACACAGCCAGACAGATGGTCTTCTCTGTACGGCTTGCATCAGCTACGACCAGATTCGTGGTGAGAGGGTCGAGGTGACGGGCGCAGCATTCCGCACTCGCGTAATAGCTTTTAAGATCTATGCAAGAAAATGAGCGGTGTTGCGACACTTTGCAAACCTCCCATCTGTGATTCTTACTTTATTTTTTGTCAATTTCCTCTTGCAGCACCTCGCTGCATAGGCCAACACACTCATTGCAGATACAGACATCATCCGAAGCAACAATCATCTTCTCAACTTCATTACTGGACTTGCCGCAGAAGCTGCATTTGATTTCTTCAGCTTCAGTGTAAGGCTCGATTCGCTGCTTGCTCAGTTCCCAGTTTACCTGCCTATCGGCAAAGTTGAGTGATGCTATAGCCTTATGAATCCGAACCAGATTCTTGAGGTACTTTCCGACACGGTTCTGTTCGATTTCCGGTAGGCTGTTGTAGTCGGAAAGTAGGGCGTCAGTTGTTTTATACACTGGTGTCATCGTACTGATTCTCCAACTCGATAGTGGCAATAATCTGAATTTTAATATCCCGAAGTTTCTTGATGTGCCTTCCGAGTTCTAACAGGAAGTTTTCATCAACTTCCCAGAAGCGTTCCTTTTGTACTTGGTACTTTAATAATTTATGTAACTCCCGCATAGCAGGCTGAAATTCTTCAAATTCAATATCAGAAATCCTTGTCGGGTCCATCGAAGCATCCGGAACATCTGGAATTTCAAAACCATCGATGGTATCAGGTATAAGCTCTCCGGCTTCAGCCGCTTTTTCGAACAGGACAATTACATCGCGCATGAGAAGGTTGGCAAAATAATGAGTGAGAGCATATTCGTCTACCAAATCATCAGGAGAAAATGCCGCATCAAGCATTGAATCGAGATAAAGTATAATGGGAAGATAGGCGCTAGAACGCCATTCAATTGGCTGAGAAGTGTCGAATTGCTGTGCATCATATTCTCCGGAAACATACTGTGAGATTGCCTCAGCAATAAATTCCTGCCAGAACCAGTACCCATCTTGTTTGAGTTGTGTGATAGTGGTATTGACACCGCGAAGGCGATCACTGAGCGTGACAGCATCAAGAAGATTCAGATTACTATAGCGGCGCAAATCATCTGGTTCAGTGTTTCTAGTATACCAATGCCCAAGTTCGTGCCAGAGAAACCAGTAAAAGGACTGTTTATCGTTATCCGGCAGTAAGTTCTGACGAATCAAGATTGCGCTGTTCTTTTCTCCGTGAATATGGCTGACGCCATCAACGAGGGATTAAAAGAATATGCGACCCTTGCCTCCACCGAAGTCAAGAAGGCAGTCCGCAAATCTGCCAAAACGGTCAAAGACCAGATCTCGGCCAATGCACCGTCCAGGACGGGCGCGTACAAGGGAAGCTGGGTGGCGACCAAACAGTCCGAATCCAGCCAGAGCCTTCAGATGGTGGTGCATTCCAAGAACCGCTACCAGCTGGCACATCTGTTGGAAAAGGGACATGCCAAGCGCGGCGGCGGCCGTGTGGCAGGAAGACCGCATATTGCCCCGGCTGAACAAGCAGGTATCGAGCAGCTCCAGTCCCTCATCGAAAAGGCACTAAAGTGAGGAGAAACCAATGACCCACGAAGAAGTAAAAGCTCTGGTGGAGGAGATGGGGCTTCCTTATGCGTATGACCATTTCGCAGAAGGGGAGAGCCCTGATCCACCGTTTATCTGCTTCCTGTATCCGAAAGCCGAGAATTTCGGTGCGGATAACCTTGTGTATCACCACTTCAACCGGCTGGACATCGAGGTGTACACCGATTACAAAGACCCGGATATGGAAGCAACTATTGAAGAAGTCCTGACTTTGCATGAACTCTATTATGAGAAAAGTGAGGTCTGGATCGAAACCGAAAAGATGTATGAAGTCCTGTATGAGCTGACTGTGTGATGCTCATGCAGGATATTTTTATGGGAGGAACACTATGTCGAAGAAAAGCAATAAGGTCAAATTTGGCCTGAAAAACTGCCATTATGCCAAGGCGACCTTTGACGAAGATGGCAGCGTCACCTACGCAAAGCCGGTCCGCATCCCTGGTGCAGTCAGTCTTTCTATGGATGCCAATGGCGAGATCGAGCCGTTCTATGCGGACAATATCGCCTACTATGTCGTGAATAACAACTCCGGCTATGAGGGGGATCTGGAAATCGCGCTGATCCCGGAGAGCTTCCTCACGGACATCATGCACGAGGAGCTGGATGGCAACGGTGTGCTTGCGGAAAACGCCAATGTGGAACTGGAGCATTTCGCATTCCTGTTCGAGTTTGATGGCGATCAGCGTCACATCCGTCATGTGCTGTACAACTGTGTGGCAAGCCGTCCGTCCATCGAGGGTGAGACCAATGAGGACAGCAAGGAAGTCAAGACGGACACCCTGAACCTGCAGGCAACCCCTCTGGCAAACGGTTATGTCAAGGCAAAGACCGGCACCAACACCACCGATGATGTCTATAACAAATGGTACGATGCGGTCTACGAGCCGCAGGCAGAAGCTGTGGACACCGAAGACACCAGTCACACCGAGGAGCCGCAGGGCTAAGTGACCGACACACACTGCAGGGCTTCGGCTCTGCTTACATTATTATAAAGAGGTATACGATTATGAAGAAGATTTTTCCTTTGTTCGCAGTGATCATCGTTCTGGTGCTGGCTGTCTGCTCGTTCCACATCATCCCCACCGGTTACACGGGCGTGAAGACCAGCTTCGGTCAGATCCAGAAAACCACCATTCAGAGCGGCAAGCTCAACTTCTGCATTCCCTTTGTGCAGAGCATCCACAAGGTCAACAACAAGCAGCAGGATAAGCACATCGAAGCGCAGGTCTGGGGCGAAGCCTCCGACAAGACCCCTGTGTATGCCGCTGATGTGATCGTGACCTTATCAGGTGCTTCCTGAGAAGAGTGCATGGCTGTATGCGAATGTGTCCGACATCAAGAATCTGGTTGGTGATGAGCTGGTGGCATCTGCCATCAAGTCTGCGATGGCTGAACTTGGCCCCAATGAGGTGACAAACCGCACCAAGATTGAGCCTCTGGCACAACAGAAGCTGGCAGAATCCCTTGTGCAGAAATATGGTGAGGACGTTGTGTTTGTGAACAAGGTCGTCATCAACGACATGAATTTCGAGGATGCTTATAACGAAGCCATCCAGCAGAAGTCCATTGCACAGCAGAATGCAGATAAGCAGAAGATCGAGAATGAAGCCGCCATTGCCAAGGCAGAAGCGGATAAGCAGGTGGCAATCACCAATGCAGAGGCGGAAGCCCAGAAGACTTCCATTGCCGCAGAAGCACAGGCAGAGGCAAACCGCAAACTGGCAGAAAGCCTGTCCGATACGCTGATCGAGTACCAGAAGATCCAGAAGTGGGATGGTAAGCTGCCTACTGTGAGCGGCGGTAATGCACTGGTGAGCATTGACCCGGCAGAGTAAGAAACACGATATACGGCAGGGCTTCGGCTCTGCCAATTTTACATGAAATTTTGGAGGATTACGATTATGGCAGTTACGAAGAAAATCGAGATCGATGGCAAGGAAGTCACTTTTAAGGCAAGTGCCGCCGTGCCGCGCCTGTACCGCATCAAGTTTGGCCGTGACATTTATAAAGACCTGCGCCAGCTGGAAAAGAGCGTGGGGGAGAACGATGAGGACAATTCCAACCTCGACCTGTTCAGTCTGGAGATGTTCGAGGACCTGGCATGGCTGATGGCTCGTCATGCGGACCCGGCAAAGGTGCCGGACAGCCCGGAGGAGTTTCTGGACCAGTTCAACACCTTCTCCATCTACCAGATCCTGCCCCAGCTGATCGAACTGTGGGGTCTGAACGTGCAGACGGAGGTGGAATCCAGAAAAAACCTCGAAAAAGTGAGCGGGAAATGACCACCCCGCTCTTTCTGCTGCGCTGTGTACAGCTCGGTATCAGCATCGCCGACCTCGACCTGCTGACCATCGGGTTGGTCAATGATATGTTTACGGAGCGGCAGAACGACGAGTATCCGTATAAGGAACTGGCATCGCAGGAGGACTTTGACCGGTTCTAAGGCGAAAAAACAGACGAACGTGCTTATATCGCAAATGAAATAAGCACGTTCGTCGAGTGAGCGTAAAGAAAAATCCCGCTCAGCCGTTGATGACTGGGCGGGAAAGTCTTTATCGTTTGTATTGAGTCAGTTTCATCCAATTACTTGGAAAGCCAAGCTTATCATACAGTTGCTGCTGCGTGAGTCGGGAGCTTTCTTTTTGATATGTGCGAATGAGGCTAACAAGGCTTTTTTTGAATTTCTTAAAGCTATCGTCAGAGAGAAGATAGCGGAAGGCTATAACTAAAGCGAAATAATCTCGTTTTCCCTGAGTGTACTGTGTTCCAGTTTTGGGAATATTGAGTTTGCGATGAAGATTGGTGTCCGGAATATCACGGCGAGAAGAGAAACAATAAAGACACTCATTGTGTGCGCATACGTTTCTGTAAAAGGTTAAACATCTTAAGAACTGTTCCAGTTCCTTTTCGTTTACATGAGGATATTCTTGGGCAACAGCACTTTGCAGGGAGAAGGGCAAAAGCGAATACATTTTAGATATTTGCCCAAAAGTCAATGCATTCACAGCAACCCAAAGCGGAACATTTTGATGTGCATTTCGCTGATGGACGAGATACGAATGATCTGTATCTCGAATGGCTATTTTACTGAGAATATTCGTTAACACTGCGATATCGCGAGCATATTTCGGCTCAGAACGGTAGCTTGCAGTTGATATGTAGTGAGTTTGACTATCCCCGTGATGCTGACAAAAACAATAGGAAATAACCTGACGAATTTTCATTTCTACTTCGCACAGGTATTTAAAAGTAAGTTCTCGGAGTTCTCTGTCAAACTTATAGAGAGCATAGATATCCTCAAAAGTAGTATTAATGTATTTCCGAGTCATGGGGTTCTTAAATGGATATTTATAACCACCAATAAGGGAAAAATAGCCGATGTTAATTAAAGATTCCTTGGTGATGGTTTCATCAGAAATAATGAGTCCCTTTTGATTCTTAAGAATATCTATTTGCTGATCGTATGTTCTAAAGCGATCATTCTGTAATTGATTAGGCATCTCCTTTGCCTCGCATTCGGTAAACTCGTGATAAAAAGAAAAGAGGAGGGCCAACAGGTCCTCCCCCCGGTCTCAGTCCTCGCGAGTATCTGAAACCTGATCACTGAGGCATAGTATAGCAGTTTGCATCTAAAAAGTCAAGACTTTGAAGAGAAAAACCGCAACGTTGCTTCGTGTTTATTATATGCTGAACAATTTGAATTGATACACAGTATTTGCCTGTCTGTTTTACGCAGATGGGCTTTTCTTATGCCCAAAACGAGGAGGTGGTCATCCGCATGGCATCCAGAATCCAGGGCATCACCGTTGAGATCGGCGGCGATACCACGAAGCTCTCCAAAGCACTGGAAAGTGTAAACAAGTCAATCAAGGGGACGCAGTCCGGACTGAAGGATGTCAACAAACTCCTGAAACTGGACCCCTCCAATACAGAACTGGTCGTCCAGAAGCAGAAGATGCTGAAGGATGCCATTGAAGCTACCAAGGAAAAACTGGCAACTCTGAAGACTGCCGCACAGCAGGCCAATGAGTAGCTTGCCAACGGTGAGATCACCCAGCAGCAGTACGATGCCCTCCAGCGTGAGATCGTGGAGACCGAACAGAATCTGCGATCCTTACAGGACCAGGCGGCGACCACGAATGCGACTCTTGCTAAGATCGATGAAGCCGGAGAAAAGCTACAGGACATCGGATCTTCTGTAGAAAATGTCGGTAAGAAGTTCCTGCCGGTGACTGCCGCTGTAACGGGTCTTGGCACTGCCGCAGTGAAGACCGCAGCCGATTTCGATTCCGAAATGAGTAAGGTCTCTGCCATTTCCGGTGCGACTGGGGATGACTTCGACCAGCTTCGTGCAAAAGCCCGTGAAATGGGTGCAAAGACAAAGTTCTCTGCATCCGAGGCGGCCTCGGCGATGGAGTACATGGCCATGGCCGGATGGAAAACGGGGGATATGCTGAATGGTATCGAAGGTATCATGAACCTCGCGGCGGCTTCGGGTGAAGACCTCGCTACGACTTCGGATATCGTCACCGATGCCCTTACCGCTTTCGGTTTGTCTGCGGCGGATTCCGGGCATTTTGCAGATATCCTTGCAGCCGCTTCCTCCAATGCGAACACCAATGTCAGCATGATGGGCGAGACGTTCAAGTACTGTGCGCCTATCGCCGGTGCGCTTGGGTTCTCGGCAGAGGATACCGCAGAAGCCATCGGTCTGATGGCAAACAGTGGTATCAAGGCTTCTCAGGCTGGTACTTCCCTTCGTACCATCATGAACAACCTTTCCGGTGAAGTGACCTTTGTGGGCAAGAACATCGGTGAGGTCACGATTGCGACCAGCAACGCGGATGGCAGCATGAGAAGCCTGAACGACATCCTTGCGGATTGCCGTGTGGCATTTTCTGGGCTGTCGGAATCTGAGAAGGCCGCCAACGCAGAGGCACTGGTCGGCAAGAATGCCATGTCCGGCTTCCTTGCCCTGATGAATTCCAGCGAGACGGACATCAACAAACTGCGTGGTGCCATTGAAAACTGTGACGGCGCATCCGAGAGCATGGCAGAAACCATGCAGGACAACTTAAATGGTCAGCTCACCATCCTGAAATCTCAGCTGGAGGAGCTGGCTATTTCTTTTGGCGATATCCTGATGCCAACCATCCGCAAGATCGTATCTGCCGTGCAGCAGTTCGTGGACAAGCTCAACAGCATGGATGAAAGTACCAGGGAATGTCCTTCTTCATCTGGCATGGAGAGATGGTTTTGTCCACTACTCGGAGAATCATATTGCGGATTTGCCGAAGCATTACCATTTCTTGAAGCAAATGGTTGATGCGGGTATCGCTAAGATTAGCGTTATGGGCACAATGCACGAGATTGGCTTCTTTGAGGGCAGTATCAATGAAAATACTCCCTGCCATCCCATGAGTCTTTATGGCATTGGTAAGGATGCACTTCGTAATTGTGTGGCGATGATGACTAACGGTAAACACACGAACTGGCAGTGGCTGCGTGGCTATTACATTGTAGGTCATTCTGAGTTTGGCTGCTCTATTTTCTCTAAAATCACGGCAGCAGAAAAAGAAGGCAAAACGGAGTTTCCGTTTACAATGGGGCAGAACCAGTTTGATTTTATTGACTATGATAGGTTCCTTGTCGATGCAAAAATTTATGAACACGAAAAAATGGGAACGGAGTTTAAGCCGACAGGTGCATTAAAATAAAATGTTGCAGTAAATGAAGGGAGGAAAACTATTCTATGGGAATGCAAGTCACTGGAAAGGCTGACTTTATTGCACAGTATCTGGAAAGCGGAGATCTGTATGGCATGATTGTGTCTATCATCAAAACAATGCCGGGTGCACCTGTTATCATGGTAGTTGTGTTGCTGACGATGGTTGCTTTCTATGCGACCTCGTTTGATTCGATTGCTTTGACAGCATCCTGCTATAGCTATCACACACTGGAGGATGGCGAACAACCGAATAAAGGCATTCAGTTGATGTGGTGTGTTCTGCTTATTTTGCTTCCGATTGCTTTGCTGTTTGCAGAAAGTTCCATGAATAATCTTCAATCAGTGAGTATTGTGGCAGCATTCCCGATAGGTGCTGTAATTGTGATGATTGCAGTGAGCTTTATGAAGGATGCTAAAAAATACATGGAAAATTTGGAAAAGTCGGCAAAAGAAAAAAGGGAGAAATAACTGGAGAAATATGTGAGTCGGTAGTATAATTGGATAAAAGACCGTGTGGTTATCCCACACGGTAGCTGCTCGGAAATGCACACCGCTACGAGGTGAGCAGCAGGCAACGGTCTTATGACTGGCTGAGATGTGAAGATGCAACTCTGGATAGGAGGAATAAACCAAATGAGGATAAATAATAAAGAATTTGGAGAATGGACTGCGGACGATCTTCAGGTTCTTCTTAGTAATGATGCCTATCGAGAGAATAATTTTATTGATTATAAGGTAAATTTTGCACCGCTTTTAGATAAGAATAATAAGAAAGAAAAACAAGCTGAATTTAGAAATGATGTTTGTTCCTTTGCGAATGCAGATGGAGGATACATATTTTATGGAATCGGAGAAACTTCTGGAGTAGCCAGTATATTAGCGGGGATTTCGATTCCTAATATTGATCACTTTGAATTGGATCGCCGGAATGAACTACAGGCGATTCGCCCAACTGTGCCGGATGTGACCTTTTCGTTCATTTCATTACAAGATGACAAATATATTGTGGTACTTCATATTCAACGAGGACTGTACAAACCATATATTACAGAAGAACCAGAAGGACAGTTTCATTTCTACATAAGGCATGGGAACAAAAAGCAGGCAATGCTGTCAGAAGATATCAAGAGCTTTAGAAAAGAACGACTGGAAGAACACATTACAGAAATGAAGAAACTATTTGCACTTGTACAGTTGATTCCAGCCACATTTAGAAGTGATTGCGTTCCGATGTATGATCTGTACAGAGAAGGAAAGTTGAATTTCGATGATTTGTTTAATGGCATGATTTATGACCGTGCGGTTCCAAATGTGGATGGCATGGAGCAAACGTCTTTAATATATTTTTTAAACGATACGGGGAATTGAAGAATGATAAATAAAAAAGGTGTGGCATTGGTAATTGCCAATTCTGCGTACATTACGCAGCCTAAATTGAAGTCATGTAAGAAAGACGGAGAGGATATGCGCGGTGCCCTAGAACGGTTGAATTTCGATGTCTTTTTTGCAGAAAATCAAAATAGAGCGGAATTGTTCAATATTATTTCTGAATTTCTTAAGAATGCAGACCTATATTCGACAGTGTTGCTTTATTATACGGGACATGGTGTACAAATAGATGGAGAGAATTATTTTGTTCCTATTGACTGTACATATAATCCAATTAAAGCAATTTTTGTGGCAACGCAACTTGTGGGAATGAGAGTTGTACAAGATTATATGGATGCTCATCCGGAAAAGAACAATATTATGATTTTGGATGCGTGTCGTTCTGAGCCGGGTTTTGCTCGTGATATTGTTGGAACGGGACTGGCAGAAATGAAAGCAGGTAGTGGAACGTTTGTTGCTTTTGCAACAGCTCCCAATAAGACCGCTGGTTGTGCGGCTGATGAAAATGGAAACGGATTCTATACAGAATGCTTATTGCGTCATATCGAGCAGCCGAACATAAAAATAGAAGATATGTTTAAAGAAGTAAGGAAAGATGTAATTGCTCTAACAAAAGGTGCTCAAATACCATGGGAAAATACATCTCTAAAAAATGATTTCTATTTTAATATAATGACAAGAGATCAGATCGATGACTGGATTTATAAAACTGTGAGAAATGCATATTCTGCAGAGACTTTAATTGATTTGAGTATTAAAATCAACTGTAGTATCTCCGATGTTATGAGAATATATAATAGACAAAAAAGTGAAAAACCTGGTGGAATATACTTTAATAGCGATGATGAGTTTGAAAAGTTTATTTTGAGACAGGTGTTGAATTTAGGCTTTACATTTGATGATTATAGATGGAAGTATAAAGGAAATCCGGTAGTAATGGGAGAATTTTATCACACATCAAGTTTTGCATCAAAGAGTTAAGAAATTATACGAGTTGGCAGGAAAGGATAAGGAGACGTAATATGGATCAAGAATTATTCAACCCACAGTCTTCTTCCGTAAGTTCCTCCCGAATCATTTACACGCCATCAACCTTTGCCAGAACATCCTTGCTCCATTTGCAAGAGGTCGGCTCTTTGCAGGCTGTTCACCCACATGTATCCCAGAGAGAGGATTTGGTGTCGTTTCTTTGCTTTATCGTTCTGTCTGGCAAGGGAGAGCTTTCCTATGAGGAGCAAACATATCAGCTGAGTGAGGGAGACTGTGTGTTCATCGATTGTCGAAAGGCTTACAGCCATTCCACATCCAATGATCTCTGGTCGCTCCAATGGTGCCACTTCTACGCACCATCCCTTCCAGCTGTGTATGAGAAATATAAAGAGCGTAGTGGTCGCCCTGTGTTCCACCCAGATGATCTAACACCCTTCACATTACTCCTAACAGACCGCTATAACTTAGCTTCCTCATCTGATTACATCCGGGATATGCGGATCAATGAGAAGCTGGGAAGTCTATTGACTCTCCTAGTGGAACAGTCCTGGCATCCAGAGAGCGTGACGGTGAGCCGGAAGAGAATGGAACTGGCAGCCGTGAAGGAATATCTGGACGAACACTTTACAGAGAAAATTATGCTGGAAGAGTTGGCAGAAAAGTTCTTTATTAACAAGTTCTATCTATCCAAAATCTTCAAAGAGACTTACGGAACAACAGTCAATAACTATCTGATCTCAAAGCGGATCACCAGAGCCAAGCAGCTGCTTCGCTTCACAGATATGACTGTGGATGAAGTTGGTGTTGCGGTCGGCATGGGAGATGCAAACTATTTTAGTCGGATGTTCCGAAAAGTAGAGGGAATCAGTCCAAGAGAATATCGGAAGCAGTGGTGAACACAGGGGAGAACACCCTGTGTTTTCCTAAAAAGCATATAGTTTGAAACGAAAATAAAAAAAGAGGTGCAACGATGAATACAAGACAGGCGAAGCCAATAATACTCACAGCCCCGGCCTTTGAAGACTTCAGAGGATATCTTGCCGTGCCATACGACCAATCTATAAATTTCACTGTTCGACAGATCAACCAGGGATACAGCAAGAAAGCGTTCACGCTGCGTGGTATGCATTTTCAGGAAGGGGAACACGCACAGGCGAAGCTGGTGTCCTGCCTGCATGGTTCGATTTTCAATGTGGCTGTGGATCTGCGCCCGGGGGAAACCTATGGTCATGCTTACAGTGCGGTGCTGTCTTTTGAAAATCGAAAGCAGATGTACATACCGCGTGGTTTCGCTCATGGGTATCTGACGTTGGAAGATGATACCTTGATGCAGTGGTGTGTGGATAATGATTTCTGCGGTGAAGCTGCCAAGGCTGTGCGGTATGATTCGGATTTTGTCTGAGAAGGTGATACGTGGCCGGGAGCTGAGTATATAATATCGGAAAAAGATCGGAATGCTGTGAGATTGGAGAATTTTTGTGGGAGATAAAAGACCATATAAACCAAGAAAACCCGGTGCCGGCCGGAAACCGTTGAAGCCGAGCTATGATGCGGCAGCTATCCTGCAGGAACAGATGGAAGCGGCTGTGGCTCTCTATACCAATAATTCCCTTCAGACAATCGCAGACATACTATCTCTCAATCCCATCAAGGTGCGAAAGCTATTGATCACAGCCGGTGTTTATGAATCTGAAATTGCAGATGCGGTGAATTCTGCTTTTGAGGGAAAACGGGGAATACCTTATAAAGAAGCGTTGGAAGCGGTGGCAGCAGAGCTAAATCTGTCAAAGGCATCGGTGACTTCTTATTTACCTTATAAGAAAGGCGTGTATTTCAGAGAGGATTTTGTGATCGAGACCAGATCAGCGTTATGGCAGAGGGGCTTCGACGAATGCGGCAGAGGAAGAAAGCAGTTGAAGCGTTGCAGAGCGGTCATGATGAACAGCATCTCTGGAAGTGTGTGGTTGCTTTTCAAGGATACCGGTTCAAGACGATATCCGGATTGCCGTTTTCCTATAAGATCAAGACCGGGCGGAATGGGGAACTGACCAAAGAACTGTGGATCGATCGTCGAGAAGGTAGCAAGAGCCTGACGTGGAGTTCGGTATTGCTTGCACTGGGGAATATAAAAGGAGAAGTGGTAGATCGCCCGAAAGCTCTGGGCGATATCCGGGGCGTAACTTACATATTCGGAATGTTCTACCGGTTCGGGCTGATCGATGTGCCAGATGAGGTGAAGGAGAAGATGAAGCACCCGAAGCAAAATATTGGTAAGCAATGAAAAATTCAGCTGCTATGTATAGAACTGTGAGGTAATATCCATCCTAACCAGGGAGCAGAATGTATGGCTCACGGTTAGGAAGGTAGGTAGCATTATAGAAAAACTGAAAGAGATGCTGGAAGAGTATTTGAAGAAAACGGAACCAGAGTATTATCCGCCTGTAGAAAATCTGCTGGATCTGATCTACGAGCATTACACGGAAAACAACCCAGTAGAGAAAAACACAGTTGCCGGAAAAGTCGCAAAGGAAAAAGAAAAGGAACTGGAAGAGTGGATGCGTGGCTTGGATGGTATGGATAGGTTGGTAGATGACTATGTTGGAGATAAGATTCCACTTTGGGAAAAAATCATGGACCAGCAGGGAACGGTGTGCTGTGCATGGGAGAAGACTGCTTTTGAGGAAGGCATGAAAGTCGGAATCAGGCTCATGATGGAAGCTATGACGTAAGTGCGATTCGTTCCATATAGGTTGCAATGGAAATAAAAAATCCCTCACTGTGATGTATGTATAGCTATCAGTGTGGTCTTCAGAGTATTGAAAACCGTGCCAATGTGCAGACGAAAGGCAGTGGGTTTGACCAGTATGTCGATTTCAACATTCGATTGAGCAAGAACTCCTCTCAGCCATCGAATCAAGGTTATGTCAAACTTCTTCAGGGAATGATGTCCATGGCGGATTTTATTGGAAAATTCTCGGAGGGGTACAAATGCTGTTATGTTTGCGAAATCGAAGAATTTGAGACTCTTCCGCAAGGCGCAAAAAGCGGTATTTATGAAAACACACTCTTATTCGGCTATACCTCGACCCGAACCGACCTGGTGTCCTTTTTGTGTTTTGTGGTTCTATCTGGAAAAGGCAGTCTGAAATACGAAGGTGTGGATTATGAACTGGGAGCAGGAGACTATGTGTTCATTGACTGCCGAAAAGCCTATAGCCATTCCACCTCGGATGACCTTTGGTCGCTCCAGTGGTGCCACTTCTATGCACCATCTCTTCCAGCTGTATATGAAAAGTACAAAGAGCGAGGCGGCCGACCTGTGTTCCACCCGGCGGATATTGAACCGTTCACTACACTTCTGACGGATATCTACGATTTGGCATTATCTTCCGATTACATACGAGACGTGCGGATCAATGAGAAGTTGGGTACTCTGTTAACTCTCCTGATGGAACAGTCATGGCATCCAGAGAGCATGACGGTGAGCCGAAAGCGGCTGGAATTAGCAGCCGTGAAGGAGTATCTGGACGAGCATTACACGGAAAAAATCGCACTGGATGATCTGTCTGAACACTTCTTTATCAATAAGTTCTACTTGTCCAAAATCTTTAGAGAAACATATGGAACGACGGTCAACAACTATCTGATCTCAAAGCGGATCACCAGAGCCAAGCAGCTGCTCCGATTTACGGACATGACTGTGGATGAAATCGGTGCGGCAGTAGGAATGGCGGATGCAAACTACTTCAGCCGGATGTTCCGAAAAGTAGAAGGCATCAGTCCAAGGGAGTACAGAAAGCCAATAATAATTGAAACACGGCGTTTTGAAGACTTCCGGGGATGGATGTCTGTGTCAGCAGAGGGATTCCATGTGCTTCAAATCAACCAAGGATTCAGCAAAAAAGCTGGAACGCTGCGTGGACTACACTTCCAAGAGGGTGAATACGTGCAGACAAAGCTGGTATCTTGTCTGCACGGGAGCATATTTAATGTGGCTGTGGATTTGAGACCCGGAGAAAACTACGGTCATGCGTATGGAGAGATTCTGTCCTTTGAAAACCAGAAACAGATGTACATTCCGAGAGGCTTCGCCCACGGATATCTGACCTTGGAAGATGACACCCTGATGCAGTGGTGTGTGGATAACGATTTCTGTGCTGCTGCGGCTAAAGCCGTGAGGTACGATTCGGAATTCAACTGGTAAACGAATCCGTGGCCAGTAATGGAATATATCCTCTCCGAAAAAGATAAAAGTGCCAAGTCCTTGCAAGAACTGGTGAAGTGTGGTTTAATTAAATCATAAAACTAATCTTTATCCTCGACTCCGTCCCACCCTATGTACCGTACTTCTACATCATCAAAACCACTCCAGTTCAACCTTTGTCCACAGCGGTCGCAAAAGCGTTGATACCCACGATCCTACAATACTCATTGGAGGTGTAAATCACATGAAAAATAAATTAGATTGGTTCGATGATAACTGGAATTGGGATGTACGGTCCACACGAGTACTGCATGAGCTTCTGCTTTCCCCTACTTACCGGTGGCCGAGGAAGGTGAATGAGGTGTGTTCCTATAAGTAGGGCGCGGAATTTCCAAGGTGTCCACGTTGTGGAAGCGCTATGGATCTATCACATGAATTGTGGGAGCGTGAGCTCCCATTGCTGCTCGAAACTTTGCATACCTCTCCGTGGTGAGCAGCAGGCAACACATGAGAATGTGGCTAAGATGCAAAGAAGTTAAGTAATGTCTAAAATATGTTTATAGAGATAAGACAAGGTATTAATTGATACTATAACATGCAAATCATTGGATACAATGTGAAGGAGGAATCTTGGTGGAAGAAAATCTTGTTCACCATAACTTGGATTTTTTGAAGATTCTTGGGAGATATACATTAGATAGCAAGATGTTAGTTTGCCAAAAATACTCAAGTAGAATTATGAGCCGCTCGATGGTTGATTTGAACAAGGCTTGTGAAGAAAATATCATGCCCTGGGAAATTGAGGCATTTGCGGCTTATTCAATAGTTTATGATAATGATTGTGCATCAGAAGAACTAGACGGAAAAACATTTGCAGAAACGATTACTTTGATAAGGAATTACTGGCATGAAGGTTTAACCGCAGCGGAAGAAAGCGGAGATTATCCGGAGTTTTTTATGATGATCTCTGCATTGCAGCAGTTTCCGGTTCAGGGAGTTTTTATTCAAAAACTATATAGGTATCATTATTTTTTTACTTTCCAAAATAGTAATTTAGATATGAGAAAGGTGCTTTTTGATAAAATGGGAGTTGCTTATGAGCAACTAGAAGAACTTGCCTTTCTTGTGTTTTATGGGTTTAGCCAAGAAGTTCAGGATAAACTTGAAGAGTCTACAATTCAGAAGATACTTGAGAAAGCTTTTTCTGATACAGATGCTGTGAGATTAGTTTCTATCGAAAAAGATGATTATAAAAAGGAACTATTTTCGCTGTATAAGGATAATATAATTGATCAATATTATGGATTGAAAATTCAGTATCTTTATCCATTTATATCAGGAAAAGATTTTACATACATTCCATCGCCATATCTTGTAGTGAATGCAGTGACTGAGTCAATGTTAAATCGGGTGACATTTAGAGATAATAAGTTGCGGCGAGCTATAGGAAAAGAAGTAATCGAAAGCTATCTTTATAATATTGTAAGACAACTTGATACAGTTACATGGATATCACCAGAACTGCTATACAAAAAGGGAAAAGATAAACTCTTGACTTCTGATGTTATTGCAGCTGAGGGGGACAATGTGATTTTCTATGATACAAAGGCAATTACACCAAGCTTAAAGTTGAGAAAATTTGATGTTGCGGAAATCGAAGCGGATATTGAGATTTATGCAGAAGATGTAATACAAATTTATAATCAAATTAACAATTATTTGCAGGGATGTTTTCAATTGGATAAACAATATTTAAAAGATAAAATATTCGGTATTGTAGTTGTCCTAGAAGATGCCGTTGTTTCCAGAAAAAAGGTGTATGAAAAAGTATATGAAATACTTGAAAAAACAGAAACCTTAGATACCGAAGAAAAAAACTATATTTGTAGCCATATAAAAGTGCTTCCCCTTCGAGCAATTGAATGCATGATTTTGCAGAATACAAGTTTATTACCAGAACTGATAGAGCAGCTTAGCAAGCCAGAAAGATGGTATGATTACACATATACAAATGCGACTATTGAAAATGGGAAAATACCTTTGTATTCTAAGTATGAAAAAGATTTAAAAAGTAGAATAAAAAATCGTATTATGGGTTAATTGCTCATTAGACTTTATTGACTCGTAAATTATAAATGAAAGAAGGACACACTTATGCCCAGAACCAAAGGCGGCAAGAATAAACCGAAGATCACCACCGACTTCACATCCCAAATCGCAGAAAAGCAGGAATCCATCGCTTCTCTGACTGCCGAAATCACTTCCATTACCGCCAACATCGACACACTGAAAGTTGACCTGAAAAAGAAGAAGACTGCTCTCAAGTCTGCCCAGAAAGAACTGACGAAGCTGGAATCCAAGAAAGCAACCGCCGATCAGAAGGCCGCCGAAGTGGCGAAGAAGAACGAAGCAGAAAACCTCGTGAAGAAGCTGTTGGCCAGCGGAATGAGTGCAGATGAGATTCTCGAAAAACTGAAATAAATGAATTGCCGTGTGGCTATCTCTCGGGGGACAGTCGCACGGCTTTTTGCATTACGGATATATAATTTGTAACGGAAATAAAACTTGCGAGCACAAAAATACATAAGCAGTCAATAAGCACCCGTTGATCCCCTCCCCCAAAAATGAGAACCTCGAAACCAAAATGCTCAAAAGGGTTTAAGTTATATGACAATATGTAAGAATAGAGTTTGGTCGCAGAAAGAAACATTCAAGAGGTTCTTCTGTTAGGATCTTACCACATCTTAATATCTGCGATTTTTTCATTTTTTTTGAAATTTCCTAGAATCTATTAACGCACTAAACGGCGTTACCTTTCAACAGAAGGCTTATGACTGCGTACTACTTTACAATTTTCATCGCATATTTTTTAAACAATTGACTTTAGTACGGAAATTAATTCGGAAATTCCATTCACGCTAATATCAATATAAGGATACAACATTGCTTCCTCTTTGAAATCTATATTTAACGCGATTATTTTCTTGTTGGGAAAATATTTTTTCTTTAGTGCAATCGCATATCCGATTTCACATGATACACTTTTTCCGAAAGGACAAACCGCTAATATGATGTCACAAATTTCGATTTCAGAGAAACATTTCTCTGAAACAAGAAGCATATTCTCTTTGTCCGTTGCATTATTATTGATGGTTTCAGGGAGAAATGCATCAATGCCATTGTTCTTTAGAGCTTGGTATATCTCGTTATTTATTTTTTTATGTGCAATATACTTTGATGCGATATAAACTTTCATAACTATTCCTTCTTTAGAAAAATGTATAATATAAAAAGTAAAATGGCGATTATTATAGATAAGGGGGCACTTTGCATTTGTGTGAGAAAATCTAGTAATGTCATTTTGTTGACAAAAGAAATGAAAAAAGGTGTTATAAATAAACCCATAATTAATGATGGCAAAAATGGTGTTAAATAATGATTTAAGAGTGTTTTAAGTTTTATGTTGTTTGCGAAAATTTTCTGAGAAGAGTTTTCGATGTCCTCTTTTTGAGAAGTGAGATCATTCTCTTTATGTACAGCTTTAGATGGTTCCATTTTGGCTTGCGTTAAAGACCCATCTTTGTTATGTATTGGACAGGGAATATCTTCATATACTTTGGATTCTTGAGCGTCGGTTTCTTCTGAGTATTTCGCACGGATACTTTCTTTGTATCGACCGGATGATGGTGTTCGGAGCTTGAGGATGACCAGTTGACAAATAGGAATTCTACGATCCAATTCGACTGTCCGTGGAGATAGGTTGATTAACTGCAAGGGAATTGGCTGTCCATGCCCCGGATTGATGAATTCTTGGCAACAATGAACCATGATTCCTAGACGGGCAATGCTGCTGCGTCCAGTAAGAATTCCTGCAAATTCTTCGGATAGCCTGACAGTTTCTAGTGTTGTTGTTAATACAACATCCCCAGGATTGAGAACTAGGTTTTCGTCAACATCTAGGTCGTATGGAGTAGTATATCTCTTTTGAAGGATACTATCATATTTGATAGTATCCTTTTCGTTTAAATTGAACTTCTTATAGTCAGGACGAAAGCGTAAATCGATTGAACCGAGTTGAAGTTGTTTATCTAAATCAAATGCCCAATCGCCTTTTTGATATGTATCAATTTCTATACCTTTTCCCCAAAATTCTCTTATGTCAACATCTGACAATACGCCGCTATCATATAAAATATCGGACATTCTCGGCTTTACTCCTTCCGGGTATTATTTTAATTCATGTTGTGAGGTTAAAAAATAATCACAGATTCTTTCGCTTTGTGAACTGACATATTGAGAATGAACAAAAATACATTATAACTATAATTCTAGTATAGCATGATAAAGTAGTAGCATCAAGTGAAATTAATAGAACAAGCCTAGCGATGTTATAGGGTTACAATAAAAACACAGACGGAACGCCTTCAATATTTGCCTTCTATGAAATCTTTGAGTTTGCTGATGTCCTGCAGGACGAACTGTGAATACCTTTCTTTGTCACTGCCCTGCTTGCAGTATTCGTTCAACATGGAATACAGGGAAGAAGCGACATTCCTTGCAGGCCTGGTCAGACAGTTGCTCAAAAACTGAAGACGATTTAAGTATGGAGTGGCTTCCTTGTGAGAAGAACAGCCCATGATGCGGTCTTTGCATCGTGTGATTTCATCGTATAATTGACGTGTAAGCGTAGTAGTACCTCCCAAATCAATCATTGTCTTCTGCCCGGATGCGGAGCAGTTCATCTATTTCATTGTTACTCGCCGGTCGCACTGCTGGCTTATCATTGCGAGTGACTGCTCCGCAGTCTGGACAGCGGTCTGGCAGTGTGTTTGCCTCAAAGCAGTAGTGGCAGGCATCGCAGTAAAAGTAGTTCATGAGGGAGTTACCTCCGTCAAAGTAA
>UMLO01006872.1_pt1 | contig 44233 bp, 65 predicted proteins | sample 1966551 | NCBI WGS metagenome assembly UMLO01 (sample SAMEA4836201, study PRJEB28245) | human gut metagenome | biome: gut microbiome; material: fecal sample | place: Denmark | collected 2008
TTAATTACAGCCTCAGTAGAGGGTTTTGCTTTTCCTTTTTTCCAGTCTGTTATTGCGCTGTTGGAAATTTCCAATTTTGTGGTTAGCTGCTTGGCATTTACTTTATGCGTATTCATGAGGTCAAGTATTCTATCTATCAACAAAATGCCTCCTTTGAAAATAAATTGGAAAATTCTGAAATAATTATTGACTTTCTGGAATATTCCAATTATAATGCAAGTGTAAGATACAAATAACAAATACAAACGCATTAAAAAAGTAAATACGGAAGCGACCGGGAAAAGCCGTACCCAGGCGGTGCAGTTGCCGAAAGCGCCCGATACCGAACCCCATATCCCTGTGACACTACAAACGAAGAAAGAATAGTCAGGAAGATGAGTTCGGGGTCACTTCTGCTAAAGCAGAAAACAGCATTTACTTTGACATTCCCCCGGCGGTGTAGAGGACATCTGTTAAGAGTGCTCTGAACACTCGCACCGCTTTTCGGCCTTTGCTGTGATGGGTGGTCTTCTCCTGTTGTCAGGGCGACGGTGGAGATAAGAAAAATGAATCACAGCAGCGGGAACAGTAGCCAGCCTATCGCTTGTTCCCGACTTAGGATCCTTAGCTCAGCAGGTCAGAGCATCCGGCTCATAACCGGAATGTCCTGGGTTCAAGTCCCAGAGGATCCACTCTGCTGGCTCCGTAAAATTAAACAATATCGATGAAAAGGTCGCAGAATGTAAACCGGGTTACACATAGAGCTTTTCAGGAAATAAACCTCTGTTCAATGATAGTCTTTCTCAAATGAATTCTTCACAAGAAATACCACGGAGCCAGCACCAAGCACCTATCGTCTAGGGGTAGGACATCTGCCTTCCAAGCAGAAAACACCGGTTCGAATCCGGCTAGGTGCTTTTCCTCTCGGTGCGGGAGGAGATGTTTTTTTACTTAAAAATAATACATTTGTATTATTACTATTTTAAGCAAAGCACAGATGAAAGTCAATGATTCCAAAGGGAGAGGAGGCGCAGATATGGAAAAGAGAGTACAGCCGGAATGGGGAAAAGAGGTGCGAAAAGTCTTGATTGAAAGAGATATGTCAATCAATGACCTTGCAGAAAGTATTGGGATGTCTCGTACCCACGTTTCGGCAGTGGTAAACGGCAGATTGCTGAGCGAGAATGCAAAAGAGAAAATATGTAGTTTCCTCGGAATTGAGGAATAAAAAGAACCGCCGCAGGGAAAGGGGCGGCGGTTTTGTAGCAGGCTCGCGAGTAAGCCGAGAAATGATTTCATTTCCATCATTATAGCAAGGAAAGGACTGTGGGAAAATGGGACAACGCCCGACAAAAGCGGCAGGGAATATATACTGCCAGTGCCGGAAAAGGGCGGCACAGTACAATGACAGATTGAACAGCCGTGAAGGTGCTGCAGAACTGCTGGGTGTGTCGCCATCAACAATAGCAGATTATGAGTTGGGGACAACTAAGGTGATACCTGTGGATAAAGTGGTTTTGATGGCTGATATCTACAATGCACCTGAATTAGAGAACTATTACTGCAGGAATGAATGTCCAATCGGGAGAGACCTTCCGATTGAGGCAGGATCCATTGAGCGGGTAACGGTTCAGTTTATGAAGCATCTGAATCCAGACAAATTGGTTTCTTTGCAGAAACGTCTGGTTGATATTGCCGAAGATGGTGAGATTACTAAGGATGAAACAAAAGACCTGAGAGATGTTCTGAAAGAGATAGATACAATGGAGAAGGTCTTGCAGGGATTATTGCTTCTGGGAGAAAAGGTGCTGAAAGGAGGCGTTACAGAATGAAGTTATTGACAATTAAAGAGGCAGCTACCGCAACTGGCTTAAAAGAGTGTGAATTGCGCCTTGGTGCCAAGCAGGGAAGATACCCCTATATCAGAAGTGGCAGGGGCGGAAGAAATGCACCATATTTCTTTGAACTGGGATTGCTGGAGAAGGCAATCGAGGAGCAGGCGCAGCAGAATATGTTGGAGGCTAAGAAGGCTTTTGAAGAAACGATTGCGAATATGCCAACCCAGCAGAAACGATATGTGCCGGGAACGCCGTATAGATATACGGAAAGAGAGCGTCCTTTGAGACCTGATGAAATAGAAAAACGAAAGATGTTATATATTGCTGAATAAAGGGAGGGAGCAAAAATGTATCATACTTGCGAGCACTGTGGGGCTAATCTTGATCCGGATGAGAAATGTGATTGTCAGGATAAATTAGAGCAGAGAGAAGCGGAACTGCAGAAGATGATGGAAGTGGATAAGAAAAATAAAGACTTCCCTGGGCAGATGAAATTAGTGATTTGAAAGGAGAAAACATGATGTATGAACAGAGATATATCGAAGGTATGTGCAGAAATGCGATTCTTCGGTATAAGTGTGCCAGAAACAGAAAAATCCGCAGAATGCTTAAAATTACTGTATTTACGATTTCCGTTTGGTTTTTCGTTGCAATAGCCATTTTATGGTTTGCTGTACTGATGCAGGATTTAGCCTATGTGGAGCGTGGATATTACGCCTTGGGCGGGGAACTGATTGTTGTTCTGGCTTATTCGGTTGTTTTGATTTACATAGCTGACCGATTCAGCGCATGGGTTGTGAGTCACCTGTGAATTTGTACAAGCTTTATACAGAAAAGAAAAAGCCCCTGCTGAATCAGCGGTGGCACGCTTTGGCAAGGGACTTTAGGAAAAAATATATAAAAAGCATAGCATAAACAAGTGTAAAAGTCAAAAGGAGGAATCAGGATGATAGTTGGCGTGAAATACAAAAACGAAAGGACCGGTAAATATGGTGGACGGGCATATTCCTATAACTGTGAGTTAGAGGATCCGAAGGATGGAGATGTCGTTGTTGCCCCGGTAAAAGATGGCGAATGCGAAGCTGTGATTGTGGAGTTGGATGTTGATCCTGCAACTACGGAAGGCATCCAACTGAAAACAATTACAAAGCGAGCGGAAAATGCAGCGGATAAGGCAGAAGGCGAAGGAGAGCCTAAAACGGTAAATGTCAGTCTGGATGATTTGGCCTTGCCAGATTCGGCTCATCAGGAGGCACCTTCTATCGAAAACGCTATTGTATTGAAACAGCTTCCGATTATTGAGGATCGCATGAGGGAGTTGGGGGGCGCAGTAAAAGAGAGAGTAATGCAGGCGTGTTCTTTGGTATGTACCGAGGATACATATAAAGAGATTAGAAAGGTTCGTGCACAGTTAAATAAGGAATTCAATGAACTGGAAGAACAGCGCAAGAAGGTCAAGAACGCCATTTTGGACCCGTATAAGGCGTTTGAGAATGTTTACGATGAATGTGTAGCAAAACCCTACAGACAGGCAGATAAGCAGCTTGCAGAGAGGATTCGCGGCGTTACAGACGGTCTGCTGGCGGAAAAGACCGACGAAGTTTTGAAATACTTTGAGGAATATCGCACATCAAAGGGACTGGATTTCCTTGAGTTTGAACATGCAAACATCAGAGTCACAATGAGTGATTCTTTGAAAAAGCTGAAGGAGAAAGCGAAGGACGTTATTGATCATGTGGCGGCCGATGTGGATGTGATTCGTAGTATGGAATATGCCGAAGAAATTCTTGTGGAATATAAGCAGGATTTTATGCTGAATGCAGCGCTTAGTAGAGTGAAAGAAAGACATAAGGCAATAGAAGCCGCAAAGGCGGCGGAGGCTTCCAGAATGGAAAGAGCCATTTCGCAAAAGAAGGCGGAGGAATCCGTACAGAAGGAAATCGAAACAATGCAGAAAGAAGAGCGTACCGCTATATTGGAAGCACCTATGGAAAAGCCTTTAGAGACAGAAGTAAAGAAAACAGTTCCAGATGAAAAGCCCGTTACCTATACAACGGCATTCCGAGTGGTTGGTACACTAGAACAGTTAAAAGCGCTGAAGCAGTTTTTGAATGAAGGAGGTTATGAATATGAGCAGCTCTGATACCCGAAAACCGAAATTTTCTGTTGCAATCACAACGGGCGGATTTCAGAAAACAATCAATAATACTTTAGGTGATCCACAGAGAGCAAAGAAATTTATTAGCAGCATTACTTCTGCTGTGGCAGTTAATCCGGCTCTGCAGGAATGTGAAGCGAGCAGTATTTTAGCAGGGGCGCTTCTGGGGGAGAGCATGAATTTGCAGCCCTCTCCTCAACTGGGACAGTATTATCTGGTTCCTTTTAAAATCAAGGAAAAAGTAGATAGAAGAACAGGACAGGTTATTGCTCCTGCTACTGTTAAGGCACAGTTTGTACTTGGATATAAGGGATATATTCAGTTAGCACTGCGTACAGGACAGTATAAGAAACTGAATGTTATTGAGATTAAAGAAGGCGAATTGAGAAGTTTTGATTATCTAAACGAAGAAATTGAATGTGTGATGATCAACGATTTCGAGGAAAGAGAAAATGCGGAAACGGTTGGTTATTATGCCATGTTTGAATATATGAATGGCTTCCGCAAAGCAATGTACTGGACGAAGGACCAGATGATGCGCCATGCGGACAAATTTAGCCCTGCATTTTCAGCAGAAGCATATACAAGACTGAAGAATGGAGAGATTCCTGACAAGGAGTTATGGAAATATTCTTCCTTTTGGTATAAAAATTTTGATGATATGGCAAAGAAAACTATGCTTCGTCAGATCATCAGTAAATGGGGAATTATGTCCGCTGAGTTGGTATCTGCTATTGAGCATGATAATAAATTTATGCAAAACCAGGGGGCCAATATTGTTGAAGAGAACATCGAAGAACCTGCAATGGATTCTATGATTGGCAGTCCCCAGAACATTATTGACGAGGATCCTGTAACAGAACCGCAGAACATCAATTTTGATGATATCTAAGGAGCAAAGCCATGAAAAAAATAAAGATGGACTGTGGCCACATTGCATACAAGGTAAGCCGGCAGGAAGTCATGTTGCTGGGTGGATGTGGTATTTGTGATGATTGCAATACATCTGCAGAAACAGGATACCTTGTGCCGGTCCTAAACCGTTGGTTATGTCCAAAATGCTATGAAGATTTTAATAGAAGAGCAACCTTTTATCCAGAAGACCTTTGGGCGGAAGAGTGTAACAGTAAATATTATGAAAGCGTTATACCTGTAGATGGGGGTGAGAAAGATGGATGATTTCAACTATCAAATCATCCGCAGCGGCAGTAAAGGAAATGCTGTGATATTGGGTAACAGTATTATGGTAGACTGCGGCGTACCGTGGAGAGCGATAAATGGACCGCACAAACACCTTGCTTTAGTTTTGCTCACGCATATCCATAGTGATCATTTCAAGCCATCGACAATTCACAGGCTTGCAAATGAACGTCCCATGCTTCGTTTTGCCTGTGGGCGGTGGTTGCTTCAGCCGTTGTTGGATTGCGGAGTGGAACCCCACAGGATTGATGTAGTGAGTTCTTCATCGACATTTCTGTACCGCAGGCTTTGTGAAATCACGCCGATAGATTTGGTTCATGATGTTCCTAATATTGGATACAAAATTACGATGTTAGGTGAAGATGAGAGTCCGATAAAGAAGATTTTTTATGCAACGGATACAGGAAATCTAAACGGAATTACCGCTCCTGACTATGATTTATATTTACTGGAAGCCAATTATGGCGCAGAAGAAATAAAGAAACGTCTGGACGATAAGAAGGCAAATGGTGAATATGCCTATGAACACAGGGTAATGAAGACACATTTATCCTTAGAGCAATGCAATGACTTTATTTATGCCAATATCGGTGCTGGTGGGGAATATGTATATCTCCATCAGCATGAATAGGAGGGAGGAAGGAGCAGCATGGGTACGATCATTCCTGGAAGAATCATTGGAGCGGATGCAGATGGAATTACTGTTTATGCAAACTTTACTAATTTTGAGTATCTGATGGATAAAGAAGTCTGTAACTGCGAAGTGATTCTAAGGGATGGCCGGCAGCTGAGCCCATCCCAGAGAAATAAAATTTTTGCATTAGTGCAGGATATTACAAAGCATATCAGTGGTGGACAGAAGTCAGAGGAATTCTATGAAACACTGACTTCGATGCAGTTGTTATATGTGATTGATTTGGAAGATCGTGAAGAGATTCGTAAGCGGCTTACATATAACTACTGCCAATTAAGAGGCATTGACCTTTTCAGCTTAAAGGAAAGAAGCCCTGATACTATCGATATGACAACGGCTGGCGATTTTATCGATTGGTTGGTTGAATTATGTATTATCCATGGAATTCAATGCTCAGACAGCCTTATAGAACGGTGTGAAGATCAGCAAAGGTATTTGTATGCTTGCGTAATGCAGAAAGTGTGCTGCATTTGTGGGCAGCCTGCCGACATACACGAATATGATACGGTAGGCATGGGCAGAGAACGGAGAACAATTCACCATGAAGGTCAGAGGGTACAGCCATTATGCCGTAGACATCATATAGAGGTGGGGCAGATTGGGCAGAATGCCTTCGATCGAAAATATCATGTTTCATGGGTCAGGTTGGATGCAAGGGCTTGTGAACAATTGAAATGGAAAAAATAAATGTGTGATTGCGTGGTATGGCCGTTCGGAAGGGTTGCCATATTGTGCAGGCCAAAACAGCATAGGAAAGCAGGTGTGCTCCATGAAGGAGGGGTTGGACTACTTCTATCTGGTGTGTAACCAAGGAGATAAATTAAACCTGATAGAAGCTGAATTTGGCATCACTGGATTTGCAGTAGTAGTGAAACTTCTTCAGAAAATATATGGGGAGAAGGGCTACTACTGTAAATGGGACGATGACGTTGCGCTTTTGTTCGCAGACCGGGTATGCCGGATGCAGGGTGGGGGCGTTGTGTTGGAAATCGTAAAATGTGCGCTTCGAAGAAAGTTTTTTGATGAGGGAATGTTCCAGAAATATGGCATTTTAACATCTGCCAGTATCCAGGAATACTATTTTGAAGCGGCTAAACGGAGAACATCTGTAAAGGTGCATGAAGAGTACCTTTTATTAAGTGATGCCGAAATTCCGAAAAATGTAAGCATAATTCAAAAAAATGCAGACAGAAATGCAAAAAATGCAGACAGAAATCAACAGAGGAGAGTAGAGGAGAGTAGAGCAAATAAAACATTCTCTAAAGAGAATGTTTGCGCAGAGCCAGAATCTGGCACTACGCAGCAACCAGTGCAACTGCTTTTGAATGATGGTTCAGCGTATTCTGTAAAACAAGCGGAGATCTCATTATATCAAGATACATATCCCAATGTAGATGTAATGCAGCAGTTGAGAGAAATGTCTTTATGGTGTATCGATAACCCCAAGAAGAGGAAAACAAAAAGTGGCATTAAACGGTTTATTTCTAACTGGCTTGGTAGAGAGCAGGATAAAGGGAATAGGTTTGTGACGCAGAAGGCGAGTCAGAATAAATTTTGCAATTATACGCCGTCCTATACAAATGACACTATAGAAGATGTTGAACGGTTAGAACGGGAAATGAGAATTCGAGAAATAAATACAGATGGATAGGGGGAGATTCCTATGGGAATTAGGAAGAGACTGACGCAAAGCAAAGAGAAGAAGACATACCATACAGATATTTTGGTTGCTTTGCAGGCTTATGAAGATACGGGGATGACACCCCGGGAAATAGAGAAGATGAGAGATAACAGGGAAAACTCAAAGGTTGTTAATCCGGAGCATGCCCCTGAGCCAGAAAAAGCAAAATATGCTTTACCGGGCTGGTTTCAAAAGACCATGCGACAGCGTAGAAAATGTGTGGGGATGTCTATTGAATATCTGGCTAAAATGTGTGGAACTAATTTTGACACTATAAGGAAAATGGAAACAAAGGAGAATTTTGCAGTTATAGAGGACTTGGTATATATGGTGTGCAGCGTACTTGGTTTGACAGCATCCTGGGAGCAGCTGCAGTCTGATGCAGGGATAAAGGAGATCAAGGAGGGATAACCCTGTGAAGTATAAAAATGAATTGGAGAGATTACTGGAGATTTCAGTAGCCAGAGTACATAAAGAGGGTCATGCTTATATCCGGAAAATGGATAAAGGATTGCGACCATATAAAAATAGAACTGGTGCATATCTCAGTGATGGCAGTTTAAGAAGATGTGTATATCCCCCTTATGTGGGAGCAATTAAGGGCGGTCAGATGATTGTATTTGACATCGTTGCCGCGAAGGGGCAGGCGGTAAAAAGGAGCACCCTTTCTTTAGAACAAATAGAAGCCTTGGAAGGATATAGAAACATGGGGGCGAAGGCATATATTTTTATTTCCTTTGGTGATGGAAGAAAGTTTTATCGGGTGCCCGTTAGAGTGTGGAAAAAACTAAGAGAATGTTCTAGTAGAACCCTTATCATGATGAAAGATATTTCAGAATTTGAAGTGAAGTTCTGCAATGGAACCTATGATTTTTTCAGTGGATTATTGGAGGGATAAGTATGCTGGGGGTAACGATATATGACACGAAGTTTTCTATAGACAGAGGAAGTTTACCGCACAGTTTCAAAAAAGAGGGGGATCCTTATTGGGAGAATTTTAAAGACCTGATGCGATTTCTTGGTTCTATTGGATTTTATGTGGGTGAGGACAAGGAGGTTAAAAAGAGATTTCCGACCTTGAATATGACACATAGAGCCGGTGGATTTGATGATTTGCGCTTTAAAGCAGAATATGCTGCAAATCGTTTTGGAATTGAATTTTATCAGGATGTATTCCATAAAAATCCACATGGGGGATTTTATGATTTTGATAAATATGAAAAAATGCCGTATCTGATACAGAAACGGTATGACTGGACACTGGAGAAACTTCTGAAATATTTTGAAAAATGTGGGTATTCCATAAAATTTCAGCAGAACACCTGCAAGGGCGCAGCATTTATCATCAATGATTATATCCGCAGTTGGCATCATCCGCAGGAAAGATGGTTTTCTCTGAAGGATGTGGACGGACAGACTGTTTCCAAAAGCAACAGCACAGACAGGGATGGAAATATGTTGCAAAATGGTGCAACAAAATATTTCCGCGACTGGAGTGGGTATCTGATGCGGGGAAAGGTATACCACAATATTAACAATATGTGGTGGGTTCTGATGGCAGATGGACAAGTGAGAAACATTGCTTGCTTTAATTTATTTGACTTGCTGGAGACGGACTTCAGGGGAAGAAGAAAAACACACCGACCGCCGCAGGAATACGTGGAACGGAAGAGACAGCTTTCTCTTTGTAGCGTGAATGAATTGAAAAATGAGTTGAAGCGCAGAAAGCAGAGAGAGTTAAATGCTTGATAGATTGAAAAGGTTGGTGAAACTATGCCAAGAGAGAAACAGCGTATAAGTAGCGTAAAGGATAAAGGTTTGAACGAGCAGGAACGTTTAGAACTGGCTAAGCTGCTGATTAAGGCAGGATATGTAGTAAAAATCGGTAGAGAGAAACCGCCAGGAAAGAATAGTTATGTGTATTACGTTGAATATTGGGAGGATAGAGCAGAATGAAGAAGAAAAACTGCAGAATGACAGAGAGTGAACGCTTGATGCATGATCGGGCAGTCATGGTACGGAAAAAGACAGATGAGCAGTTATGTGAATATTTGGATAGTTTGGCGCATCATGACTCTGTACAGGAAGAACCCAGTATTGCTGATTTTATTGATTTATTGATTCAGAAGGCTGGTACAGGAAATGGAATTGGTAAAGCAACAGTGGAAAAAATCAAGCATTTTGCTATGAACGAAGGATTTATAAAAGAGTAAGTGAAGGTGGTTTCGTGAAGCAGCTTTGTTTTTTTGAGGAAATGATAATAGACAATTTCGCAGGCGGAGGCGGTGCGTCAACCGGAATAGAGTTTGCTACAGGCAGAGCGGTAGATGCAGCCATCAACCATGACCCTGATGCAATCCTGATGCACCAGACGAATCATCCGCACACAAGACATTACTGCGAAAGCGTATGGGACGTAGAACCATGGGAAGTCACGAGAGGCAGACCTGTCGGGCTGGCGTGGTTTTCGCCGGACTGCAAGCATTTTTCCAAGGCGAAGGGCAGTAAGCCGGTTGACAGAAATATTCGCGGTCTGGCATGGATTGTGCTGAAATGGGCGGGGACGGTTAAGCCGAGAGTTATCATCTTGGAAAATGTGGAAGAATTTCAGACATGGGGCCCGGTGCGAAAAGGAAAGCCTGTGAAAAGTAGGCGCGGCGAAACCTTCCGCAAGTGGAAAGAGCAGCTGCAGGCGTTGGGCTATGAGATAGACCATCGGGAGCTGGTCGCAGCGGACTATGGCGCGCCGACCATCCGAAAGAGATTCTTTCTGATTGCCAGATGTGACGGCAAGCCGATTATCTGGCCGGAACGCACCCATGCGCCGAAGGACAGCGAAGAAGTAAAAAACGGAAAATGTAAGCCATGGAGAGGGGCGGCGGAGATTATCGATTGGACGATACCGTGTCCGTCCATTTTTGACACAACGGATGAAATCAAAGAAAAATACGGTATCCGGGCTGTGCGCCCTTTGGCGGTAAATACACAGAAACGCATTGCAAGGGGTATTGAGAAATTTGTGCTGCAGAATAAAGAGCCGTTTATTGTTCCTATTGGTTACGGGGAACGGAAAGGACAGGCACCGAGGGTGCATGACATCAATGAGCCGTTAAGTACCATTGTCGGGAGCGGCAAACAATACCTTGCGATGCCTTCTCTGATTCAATATCACACAGAGCAATCGGAAAGGGTAAGAGGGCAGGGGATGGATGAACCGATAATGACGCTGGACGCGGCGAACCGATACGGGCTTTCTGTGGCATATCTGGCGGAGTACTTCCGGAACGGCAGACCGCTGGATGTGAAGAGTCCCTTACATACCTCGACCACGAAGGACAGGGAATGTGTTGTGGAGACCTTTATTTCCAAGTTTTACAAAACGGGCATCGGGCAGAAGCCGGACGAGCCTTTGCACACGGTTACAACATCCGCAGGGCATTTCGGCATTGTCACAGTGAAAATGAACCGGTCGGAAATGAATCTGCATCACTGGAACGAAGTCAGAGAACTGCTGAATGCGTACTGTGGGTATGCAATCGCGGAGGATGAAATCCTGCTGCTGGATGTCGATGGGACGCTGTATTTCATCAGTGACATCGGACTGCGGATGCTGACACCGAGGGAGCTGTACGCGGCAAATGGTTTTCCGCCCGATTACATCATCGACCATGACTATACAGGGAAAGCCTACGGCAAAACAAAGCAGGTCGCACGCTGCGGAAATGCGGTGCCGCCGCCGTTTGCAGAGGCTCTGGTAAGGGCAAATCTGCCGGAGATGTGCGGAAGACGGTTTGAAACCATGCAGGAACTGCATGGGGTGATTTAAGGAGTAGATGCGGTTGTGAGGAGGAATGAACATGGCGTTGGACATAGTCCCGATAACGCTTGCAGAGGCAAACGAGTTTGTCAGGCAGAAGCATAGGCACCATGGCAAGGTTGCTGGGCATAAATTCAGCATTGCTGTAGCGGATGTAGAAACAAGCAAAATCGTAGGAGTTGCGATTGTGGGTAGACCTGTATCACGTTTCCTTGATGATGGATGGACGTTAGAGGTCAACCGACTTTGTACAGATGGCACTCGCAATGCCTGCTCCATGCTTTATGCAGCGGCGTGGAGAGCGGCAAGGGCTATGGGCTATAAACGGGTTGTTACATACATTCTGGAAACGGAAAATGGAACAAGCCTGCGAGCTGCCGGATGGAAGTGCATCGGTCAAGCAGGCGGATTGCGCTGGACGGGAAAAAGAAAACCAGAGGTTGATTTGTATCCGGCACAAATGAAATTAAGGTACGAGGTCGGTTGTGAGGAGTGAGAACATGACAGAGAAAGATGTTATAGAATATTTGAAAAACCGCTATTTGGTCGCAGGAAGTCCTTTGAATCCGCCAACGGAGGAATGTGAGAGACATAATGCGGTTATTGATATGGCAATCCATGCACTAGAGAAGTGTGTGCCAAAAAAAGTTATGAATAAAAAGGCATTAGTAGATTTCTGTGGACGAGTCTATGAAGAAAGAGGAGATTGTCCGGTTTGCGAATGCCCTGCGGATAAGAACTATCAGGATTGTTGCCGTTTATGCGGTCAGAAACTGGATTGGGGTGAGTAATGAAAATGAAGGGTGGTTTGGATTGCGAAGTATGCAAGAAATTTGCAGGGCAAAGTGGAAACTGTAGACTATATCGCAGAAATTGCCTTGCATTTGAACGGGAACCGAGAGGAAAAAGAATCTTGCGTCACATAGCAGTTGAGATAGACCCAGATGCGGAGACAGAAATAGTTAAGCCTGGTGGAAAGGTTTCTTTGCTTGGAAAAACAGGATATGAAGCAGAAGGTGAGGTACAGAAGATAGAATATGTTGACTTCCCAAAATGGGAAATTGGCATGCAAGTGTACTTGTTTGAAACTGATTTAAAATATTTATTTCAATGTAAAGATAAACATAATCGTTTTAAGGTAATACAAGGAGGGAAAGGTACCGATGAACAGAGCACTTGAAGAAAAAATTAAACGGTTAAGAAAAATAGAAAGTCGACTCAGAAAGCATGCACCGACGAATAAAGAGTTCGGAGTAGAAGCAAGGGCATGTAAACGTACTGCGGATGAATACGGGAAAATTGCAGACTGGCTGGAAGAACTGAAACGCTATAAGAATTTGGAAGAACAGGGGCAGCTGTTGATACTGCCCTGCAAGGTCGGAAATATGGTGTATGAAATCATCGAGGAAACAGTACCAAACCGATATTTCTATATCAATGAATGGGAGGTACAGGATGTATCGATGGGGGCTGTAAAATACGCTGACGAATGGGAACCGTATGATTACGAGAATCTGTATTTCACAAGAGAAGAAGCAGAAGCGGCACTGGAAAGAAAGAGAGGAGAGAAGTGCTGGTAATGGTTATTTTGGCAATTTTGATAATCGTATACATAATGATTGGATATGGTCTTTTTCTGAATACACTCAGTGAAGAGTATATAAAAAGCGTATGGACACCGATTATTTGGTTTTTATGGATTATCGTGCTCTGGTTGCCCTATGGTGTTTATATTTATTTGAAAGAAAGAAGGACAAAGGATGAAACAGACATACGAGGATGATTTAACAAAAGCACTGCGTTGCCTTGGAAGTCAGAATGCAGAAGGTGACTGCTACGAGGATTCGGAAAATATGAGACGATGGGAATCTGGAGAAAAGCTTCTTATGTGTGCGGAAAATCCAGAGGGCAAAGAAAGATGTCCGTATCATCAGTCTACATACGGCTGTTGCTTTGAGGATGGAGAATGTATGGAGTGGCTCGGAAAGGCTGCGGATGAGATTGTTTCGCAGCGAGAGGAACTGGAAGAGCTGCGGGTGTATAAAGAATCATTGTGTGACATTTCGAGCAAAATTGCAAAAAGCATAAAATACACAATAGAAATGTTGCAAAGGCTCGCTTTCAATATCCATGGAGTTATGGATGTTGTTGATTGCGAGAATGTTGAAAAAATATGCGATATTTTATCTAAGGTAGGTGCAGAGAATGATCAAACCAATTCTATTTAATACCGAAATGGTACGGGCGATTCTGGACGGGCAGAAGACCTGTACTCGGCGGATTGTGAAAGGTGCTATCCCTGATGATGCGATGTGGGGGTATACCATGTTTACACCAAAAGGTTGTATATCTTGCAGAGGTATGTATGCCGATGAGTATTGTGAAAAATTTTTTAGATTACCATACCAGCAGGGAGATATTCTGTATGTTCGGGAAACATGGGGAACATATGCCAGAAACTGGTGGGAAGCAGATTACTTCATGTATCGAGCGGATTATCCCATCGATGCAACTACATATACGCATCCTGGCGGAATTATATGTGATTTGCCAAAGTGGAGAGCGTCCCTCCACATGCCGAAAGAAGCAGCACGTATTTGGCTACGGGTGACGGATGCTAGGGTGGAGCGGTTGCAGGAAATGACACAGGAAGATGCCGAAATGGAAGGTGCAACGGAAAGTGTGGATTCTATAACGAAATTCAGAACATCAGCTTTGCTAAATTTCGCTAAAATCTGGGATTCCGCCATCAAGAAATCTGACCTTGACTATTATGGATGGGTAGCTAACCCGTGGGTCTGGGTGTTTGAATTTGAACGGTGCGAAAAGCCGAAGGAGGCAGAGAAATGATGGATGAACTTTACAGTGTAATGATTGCTTTATTAAGTTTAGGAACCGCAATTTTGATGGGTATTGTAATTGCATATATTTTAGAATTCATTGTGAGATTGATACGATAAATATGGAGAGAACAGGGGATTACTGATGAATGGAAGTGATAAGGTTGCAAAATACAGAAAAATTAAAACCATGCCCCTTTTGCGGCGGGGAAGCAGGTTTTAAAATTTTCAATACAATAATGCAGGCGAATAATAGAGGTTGGAGTTATGAACTGAAGTGTAAAAAGTGTGGGGTTTCCGTCCCGAATATAGAGCGTTATGAAACGATTGTTGGAATGAATGAAAATGGAGATGTTCTCATTATTCATGATGATAGAAAAAAGGTCATAGAAGCGTGGAACAGGAGGGTCAATGATGGCAAGACTGATTGATGCAGACGAACTTTATAGAAAACTTGAGGAAATCAGAATGGATTACCTTGAAGAAGATTCAATGAATAGCAATTTTGCAGCGAATGTTATTGAGTGTATGCAAGATGTGTATTTGAAAGATATGCCAATAATCAAAGCTGAAAGGTACGGTCATTGGACTTTGATAAAGGATATTTTCTGTTACTATTCCTGCTCTGAATGTGGAAACAATGTTCAGTATGAAAGCAGATTCTGTCCATATTGCGGAGCAGTGATGAAAGATGATGTAAAAAATAATAAACCCTTGAGTTTTGCAGATTTGCTGAGACTGGATGGTGAACCTGTATGGGGTGTATTTGGTTCTGATGGAGATACAGCTTGGTGGTGTCTTGTCGAAGTAGGTGAAGAGGGAGAAGTTTGGCTTACAAATAATCTTGGAGGAAGAAGTGCTTTCTGTTCTGATGATGATTTAGCTGACATGAATATTACATTGTATAGCCAGTTTAAAAAAGAGTCACTGAAAAATGAGGATGAGTTGGATAAAGTGGATTGGTCCGCTATGCAGAAAGGTTTGGAGGAATACGAGGAACGGGTAAAACAGGAGGAAGAAAATGCTGAGACCAACAACGAAAGCAAGGACATTTGAAAAGTATGGATTCAAGAAGTGCAGAGGTGCGTACGGGAAACATGATTGCTATTACCTTTGCGTTGCTAGAGGATGCAAAGTGCTTTTTGTAAGTGATGTGATTTTCGATGTGTTCGATTGGAGAGAGAAAGACCCACGCATCCATAAAAAAGCGAATTGCAAATATAGAGACATACGCACAGTTGCAGATATTGTGTATCAGCTGATTAAAGATGGTATGTTGGAAAGCGACTGTGTGTGAGTAGAGGATCGAAGGTGAAAGTGTGAACCGGAAAGAAACAACGGAGTTTTTGAGTGAATTGCTTGTAGCAGATAAGTTTTCCGGTGCAAGCAAGTATTGGGCGAAGGAAGTAAGTATTGACCCATGGACTTCCAACGGGAAAAGAGTAGACTTCATGCAGTTTATACCGCAAACACAATGCTCAATATCAGATATAGAAAAGGGCATATTCGTTTGTTACGAGGTAAAGAGTTGCAAAGAGGATATTTACAGCGGCAATGGTCTTAATTTTTTAGGTGAGAAGAATTACATAGTAACCACGATGCAGTGTTACAAGGATGTTTTGATACCGGATATGAGAAGCGGGAAATTCTGGAATCATTTAAGAGCAGCAGCACCGGATTCAAGTGCTCATGTCGGGGTTATGGTAGCCATACCGGCTTTTTCGGATATAACAAGTGAGTTTGAAAATCCAACACAGCCGGAGCTGGAAAGCAAGCAGTGGCAGATGCGTGTAGCGCTTCCTTGTCGGCAAGGTTTACGGAAAAGGTCGCTCACAGAATTACTTTTTTGCATGTTGAGGAGCAGCCATAACTTATGATCTGGGCAGGGAGGGGACAGTAGTGATTTTTATTAAAATTGCCATTCTTCTTTGGATAGCATATTTTGCGGTACGAAAGCATTATTTTTCTACGCTGAGTCAAAAAGAAAAATTTTTATTAGAGATAGGGCTTGATCCAAGACCAATAATGAGTTTTTTGGTATTTATGTTGTTGGATGTTTCCTTGGTAATTTCATTCATGGGAATGATTTGTTTTTTCCTTTTTGCATAGGGACGAGGAAAATCAGAAAGGTGTGAGAACGATGAAACGAAAACTGGTCGATATTTTAGATGTCGAAAAAGCGTTGAAACGAAAAGGTGGATATTTGAATTTGACAGAAATGGCATTAAGAAAAGTACCTGAAGCTGTAGTCTGCTGCGAAAAATGCAAAAAGTATGATTCAGTTGGGAATGGTTGGGGAATCTGCAGAGAGTTCGATATTTCCAGTTTGGTATTTAGAACTGAAGAAGACTATTGCAGCAGAGGAGTTTTGAAAAAGAACACATAAGAGAAGGAGAGTTCCGCCAGATTCTAACGCACTCCCCCCGCTCTAAAGAAAATATGGACAAAAGAATTATAGCATGGAGAAATGGTTTATTTCAAGTTTAGGGAGGGATAGCAGATGAATCTGAGTGAGCTGGAAGAAAAAATACTGCGTATGGCGGCGGAGGAAGGAGCAAAAGTGGCTATTGAACACATGGAAGGGGTCAGAAAAAAGGCAGAGAAGACACGTTCAGACAGAAGGCTGCATAATACGAAGCTGCTGTTGCAAAATTATCGAATGTTTGTTATCCATGCAGGACATGCCGTATATAGTTCATCCGATGTACTTGATGAACTTCCGGAGAAACTTCTTGGCAGGATGATGGGTGATGATATGGATGATGATGAAATCTATATTGAAAGCATTAAAAGCAGCAAACTTCGGACAGCCATTATTGTAAAGCATATTGAGGATATGGTTTCTATGTATGAAATATTTTGCGAGAAGAGCGGGAACGATGAGGAGAAAAGGAGATATCGTATCTTGAAGATGCGTTATATAGATGATCCCAATTTTGATGTTCCTACAATAGCCGCGGTTGAGTGTTTATCCAATAGAACGGTATATAAGGATTTGGATTTAGCAATTAAGCGGTTATCCACGCTGATATTTGGTATAGATGGAATCAATTTCAATAACGATGCAAAAAGTGTGCAAACATTATGCAAACGAAATGTGTTATGATGTAGGCGTTAAATAATCCCCTTTTCCCATAGTCACAAAAGAATGAAAGGCAACCTCTGGATTTTACTATAGAGGTTGCCTTTTTTGTGAAGAATAGTACGCAAACCATTCTGTTCAGACCAACAAAATAGTTTGCGTAAGCATGGGATATGGGATTTTAGAACAATCGTTTCAACTATGGAGGTGGGGGATGAGAAGATGAAACCGTGGGAAGCCGCACAATCCGACTGGGAAAGCGGTATGAAATATAAGCAGATTGCGGAAAAACATGGCGTATCTTTGAGCACCGTAAAATCATGGGCGACACGATATTGGAAGAATGCAGGGTTGCAACCAATATCAGAAAAGGTTGCAACCAAGAAGAAAAGGTTGCAACCGAAAAAAGTTGCGACCGAAGCAATGGAAGAAATTGAAAGAGGCGTTGCAGCCGAGGAGATTCGGGAGATTATGCTTACTTCCGATCTTACGGAAAAACAGCGATTATTCTGCGTTTATTATGTTAAATATCGCAATAAGACAAAGGCATATCAGAAAGCGTTTCAGTGTAGCTATGAAAATGCCTGTAGCAATGCAAGTACACTATGGAAAAATAGTAAAATCCAAAAAGAGATTAACCTTCTTTTAGCTGAGTATCGTGAAAGTGTAGATCTGGATATGAAGGATCTCTTTCAGTGGTATCTGGATATTGCACGAGCGGATATCAACGATTTTGTTGAAATAAATAAGCATCGTGTTTATGTAAAGAATAATATTGATGGTACGCTGGTCAAAGAAATCAGTGAAACGCAGACAGGTATTAAGGTTAAGCTGAATGACCGCATGAAGGCTATGGAGTGGCTTGGACAGCATATTGGCTTGGCAGATGAAAAGATGCGGGCTGAAATTGCAGCTTTACAGGCAAAATCGCAAGAAGAAAGCGATAGCATAACAGCTAATGATTGGATAGAGGCGGTATTAGAGCAGGAAGCGGCAGAGAGGGATATTAAATGAACCATGTACTGAAAAGAAAGGAATTCTTCAGGAATCGTATACCTAAGTACCGCAGGAATCCTGTTTTGTTTGCCAGAGAGGTTCTGGAATTTGAGCCTGATAAGTGGCAAAAAGAAGCGTTGATGGATCTTGCTGATAACCCGAAAGTGGCAATCAAGTCTGGGCAGGGGGTTGGTAAGACTGGGATGGAAGCAGCAGCATTACTATGGTTTCTGTGTTGTTTCCCATATCCAAGAATCGTTGCAACAGCTCCAACGAAGCAGCAGCTGCACGATGTCCTTTGGTCAGAGGTCAGTAAATGGATGAGTAAATCACCGTTGCTTACTGAAATTCTGAAATGGACTAAGACATATATTTTCATGACAGGCAATGAAAAACGGTGGTTTGCGGTAGCGAGAACAGCTACAAAGCCAGAGAATATGCAGGGTTTTCATGAGGATAATATGTTATTTATTATAGACGAAGCATCTGGTATCGCAGATCCGATTATGGAAGCCATTTATGGCACCTTATCTGGTAAAAACAATAAATTGTTGATGTGTGGGAACCCGACAAGAACATCGGGTTCCTTTTATGATGCCTTCCATGCGGATAGATCTATTTTCTGCTGTCATACAATTTCTTCCCTGGACAGCCCTAGGACGAATAAGAGGAACATAGAATCATTGATTCAAAAATATGGCGAGGACAGTAATGTAGTACGCGTCAGGGTCAAAGGGGAGTTTCCTACGCAGGAAGATGATGTGTTTATTTCATTGGCAATAATAGAGCGTTGCTGCATGCTGGATCTGGAAGAAGGCGCGCCAATTAGCAGAATATCTTTTGGCGTAGACGTTGCACGATACGGATCAGATGAAACTGTTATAGCCCAGAACATTGGCGGAAAGGTGACGTTTCCAGCTATCTTTAGAGGGCAGAGCCTTATGGCAACAGCAGGGAAAATCGTACAATTATACCGGAAAGCGGTTAAAAATTATCCGGCCTATAGAGGAAAGGTATATGTAATTATTGATGACTGTGGGCTTGGCGGCGGCGTAACAGACCGTTTGGAAGAAGTAAAGCGCGAAGAAAGATTGACTCGGATGGAGATTATTCCGGTTAATGAAGCTGGACGAGTGCCTGATGATGCCATTAGTAGCGAAAGTAAGGCAAAAGCGAATGAAGTATATAATGACATGACAACTTACCTGTGGGGGACAGTGAAAGACTTACTACTGTCCGAAAGGATTAGTTTACAGAATGACAATGAGCTGGTCGCTCAACTGTCTTGTAGAAAGTATAGGCTGACAAGCAGAGGGAAAATCCAACTGGAAAGCAAGGATGAAATGAAAAAGCGTGGTATCACTTCGCCGGACAGAGCGGATGCAGTAGCCCTGTCTTGTTTTGAAAAGAAAGTTTTCAACCTCAGCAGTTTAGTGGATTAAGGTGGTGAAAGAATGCAAGACCGTGAAAAAGAGCAGTCACAGAAAGAATCTGAGTATCGTGTAGATGGGTATAAAAATCTTGTGAATAAATATGGAACGAAAAAGGATACTTCCGAACAGTACAGATTTGTGCCAGATGGTGCTGTGACAGATATAGAATTAACCATCAATTATGAAGAAAATGGGCTTTTTTCAAAAATTATTGATTTGCCGGCGGATGATGCAGTAAGCAGCGGATTTTCTTATGGCATCAATGATACGGATATGGAAACTTTCATCAATAATTCACTGGAAGAATTGGATTTTGAGGAAAAGGCAGCAACGGCACTGAAATGGGCCAGACTTTATGGTGGCGCGTTGCTGGTTGTAATAGTTGATGACGGGAAGGGATTGACCGATCCTGTGGATTGGGATAATATCCGTGGAGTGGATGAGATAATTGTATTCGAAAAGCCGATTGTCCAGCCGGATTATTCCAGCATTTATAGCTATAAACCCAATAAAAAGGGACCTTCAAAATTCGGTACGCCGGAGTTTTACGATATATCTCCCCGGTACGGGATACCTTTCAAAGTTCACGAAAGTCGATGCCTGCTATTCAAAAATGGAACAGTTCCATCTATGAGCACAAAACAGGAATATCAGTTTTTTGGTATTCCTGAATACATAAAGATTCACAAAGCACTGCAAGAGGCAGTTACATCTCATGGAAATGGAGTAAGACTGCTGGATAGATCTGTACAGGCAATTTATAAAATGAAAGACCTTGCAGAACTTCTATCTTCGGTTGAGGGGGAGGATACGGTTCTTCGCAGATTAGAAATCATTGATATGGCCAGAGGAATCCTGAATAGTATTGTTATAGATTCTCAGGGAGAGGATTACGATTTTAAAAGTATAACCTTTTCCGGCATAAAGGATATTATTGATTCAACATGCAATATGCTATCTGCAGTTACCAATATCCCGCAGACCAAGTTGTTTGGACGTTCTCCGGCCGGGGAGAATGCTACCGGCGAAAGTGATATGGAGAACTATTATAAATATGTTGGCCAAATTCAGAAACTGAATCTAAAGGGGAATCTTCGGACACTGATAGATATGATTCTGGCTGCAGGGGTTGCGAAAGGAAAATTCGAAGATATACCAGATTATAAATTGATATTCAATCCTATGTGGAGTCTCAGTGATGCGGAGCAGGCGGCGGTTGAGCAAGCAAAGGCGGCAGCAGAACTGACAAAGGCACAGACTGCACAGATTTATGTGGATATGCAGGCTTTAGACGCATCGGAGGTTAGAACTCGTCTTGCGGAAAAAGGCGAATTCACTATCAATGATGTATTAGAAGAAGGAGATATGGATTGGAGTCAAATTCCGATAGCGGAAGACACTACTGCGCCTGAGGAATCTTTAAAGACGAAAGATACAGCTTTATCTGCAGAACATGATACTTCTGAGAAGATTACAATGGATGCAGCTATTCCAACAGGTTGTGGCGTGATTGTCATCAAGAATGGGAAATTTCTTGTTGGAGAACGTAAGGATAATGGGCTTATTTGCGGTCCTGGGGGTCATATTGAAGATGGAGAGACTCCTGCAGAAGCAGCTGCCAGGGAAACAAGGGAAGAGTTTGGAATACAGGTAAATGAACTCATACCGGTTACACTGTTGTCAGATATGCCAGAAGAATATTGTCCTTCGCAGGTATTTCTGTGCACAGAGTATTCCGGAGAACCGAATGCTCTTGATGGAGAAATGGAGAACATTCATTTTGAAGAAATCTCCGACCTAATGCAGAGAGAATTGTTTCTTCCATTTAGCCTTTCTATTCAAAAGCTGATTCAAAGGTTGAATAAATTTTTGAATCATGAGCATTCAGAACGTGCAGATGCCCGTTGGATTACAACAAGGCGAGGGAAACATGTTCAGATTGGCAAACATGGCGAATTATTAAAAGGTCATCCGGCCAATATTGGTGGCGGTGATAAAGTCGGGGGAAAATCGAAAGAACAACAAAAACCCACTAAAAATAAAGAGAATAAATTGCAAGAACAAAAGAAAAGTGGTAATATTGTAAGTGCTTTAGGCGCGAATTCGCTAAATGTCAAAGGATTTAAGAATAAACAGCATTTAAATAACCATTGGCAGAACGGAAGAACGCATAAAGAAGAATATTTAGATGAAGGCATAACAACCAAAGAACAGTATGAAAAACGAGCTGTTGAACTAGCAGAAATGCCCGTTGGTGGTAATATTCTTGGGTATAAGACCAAAGAAGGTCATATCTGTAGATATGATAAAGAAAAAAATGATTATGTTAAAGCAGATATTGAAAAAGGAATTAGAACTATGTTTAAGCCTGATGAAGGAGAAGCATATTATCACCGTCAACAGAGGAAAGAAGGGATAGAAGATGAATGAGGAAAAGCATCTTTGCCCTGTGTGCGGGAAGCATGAATTTGAAGAATATGATTCCTATGAATTTTGCCCTGTATGCAAATGGCATGATGACGCAATACTGACAGAATATCCCGATGATGCGAGAGGATATTATCACATGACATTAAACGAAGCAAAGGAAGCTTATGCAAATGGTCAGGAAATTTATTAACAGAGATTGAAAAGAGTCTTATGGAGAACATAAGGCTCTTTTCTTTTGCCCCTTTATGATGCCGAGAAAATGGCTCAGAGGGGCTTTTTTATTTGGGGTGATTATTTGGACAATGATGTAAGAAACGCCGCTCTTAGAAGGCAAATCAAGAAGAAAAAAGGTGGAAGAACAAAAATCACTGCAAAATATCATACAAAATACCCGGATGGTACCGAGAGAGAATACATTAGGCTATGTAACGCTTATATGACTCTGGAAAACCGGGTATTAGTAAGGCATATTCCGGATCTTAAGCGTATCTTACAGGACGGCGTGGAACTGCGTACAGATTCTGCAGATGACGATGCGAAGCGGAAGACAGCTAGGGTGCCATACCTGGGGAAGACTGTAAACAGAATTCAGGATCTGTTTGATAAGATAAAAACAGAATTGGCTCTTTTACTTTCGGGGTATGGCCTTCCGGAAAAATTGGATAGAATCGCTGATATGGGACACAAGATGTCTGTAAAGGAATGGAAGAAGCAGATTCATAAAACGCTGGGTATTAACATCATGGAAGATTATTATTTGGGAGAACTGTATAAAAGCCTGTTGCAAGAGTGGGTATCTGAAAATGTGGAATTGATTCAAACAATACCTTCTGATTCCCTGAATCGGATGAAGGAAATCGTTTATGTCAATTATATCGAAGGAAAGACAACTACGGATATTGTGAAACGGATCCAGAAGCAATATGCCATGGATAAAAATCATGCCAGAATGATTGCAAAAGACCAGACTGCTAAATTGAATGCCGCGATTACGAAGAAACAGCAGCAGGATGCAGGTATAAATTGCTATGAGTGGTCTGATTCTGGTGACAGCAGGGTGCGTGCGTGTCATCTTGAACTGAATGGTCATATTTTTCATTGGGACAATCCTCCCGAAATGTGGTATATGACCAAAATAAAGGGAAAAGTAATGACAGGAAGGCACTGTCACCCTGGGGAAGATTATCAATGCCGGTGCTGTGCATTGCCGGTTTTTGATATAGATCAACTGGAGTTGCCGGTATGAAAGGGGGGAGATAAAAGCTAATGAGTAAAGGAATGAAAAGGAATCAGAGATTGGATAGCATTTCTTTAGATGAAACATATTACACAGAGGAAGGCTATCTTGTGGATCACCCTATAGTAACTACCTGTGGCATATTTGAGTATATGCAGGAGGATGGAACGGTTAGACGGGAACTTCGTTTACCGGAAGAGGTATTTTCTGAAAAGTCATTAAAAAGCTACAAGGGAAAACCTATTATCATTACCCACGATGCCAGAGAAGTTGATAAAGAAAATGTTCGGAAAGAACAGATTGGTACAATTATGAGTGAGGGCTACCGCGACGGAGATAATGTTCGTTGCGAAATTATCATCCATGATACCAATGCACTGAAGGAATGTGGGTTGAAGGAATTGTCGCTGGGATATGCGATGGATAAAGAACTTACTCCTGGTACATATCAGGGAGAAAAATATGACTGTATTCAGAGAGACATTGAAATCAATCACTTGGCCCTTGTTGGTGAAGCGAGAGCTGGGAGAAGTGCCAGGTTAAATATTGATGGTAAAGACGAAGCAGAAGAGATACTTAAAGGAGGCAAGGTAATCATGAAAAATAAGAATGATATTGGCTACACAGCTGCAGATGGAACAGAACTGACACCTGAACAGCTGGAAGCGGCAGTAGCACTTTTTAAGGCACAACAGGCAGCTGGACAGGCAGCGACAGATGGTGATAATGATCCAGAACCTGATAACAAGGAGAAGCCTTTGACGGAACAGGTCAGAGAAAATATGGAACGCATTGATGGAGAGGACAACAATATGAGTCCTGAAGATATCATTGCGGCACAGAAAAAAGATTTGAACAAGCTTTTGGAAGAGGTTGATCGCCTGCAGGCGGCTAATGATATGAATCATACGGATGAAAACAATGATGATCCGGCTGTTCCTGCTACCGGCACCGAGGGATCGGATAATAAGAAAAAAACTATGAATGAAGATGCTGTTGAAAAGCTGGTGGCAGAGCGGATGGATATTTACCGTATGGCAGAAAAACTGAATCTGGATGGGGTAGAAGGGCTGTCTGTGCTTGAAGGAAGAAAGCGGGTCATTAAAGCGGTTAATCCAAAGATGAACCTTGATGGCAAAACAGAAAGCTATATCAATGCTGCCTATGATATTGCAAAGCAGAATTATGCAGAACGAAAAAGCACAGATGACCAGCGTAGAGAGATGGCAAGAAAACAGATGAATGTTGATTCTAAGAGAGAAAGCAAATCTGTTTCTGCAAGAAAGGCTATGATTGCTGATATGACAGGAGGTAAGACAGTATGAGTATGGCTGCACAGACAAATTATAATTTCGGCTTTTCGAAAGGCGTTGCGGGTGGTCTGTTCGACTTATCCGCACATGAGGTATCTACAAGACAGGCGGAAGGGAAAGGTATTACATTTGGCATTGGTGTTGTTGTTGGAACAAACAAAGGCGTTGATATAAAATTGCCTGATGCGGATAGTGCCGGTATAGATTTTGAAGGGGTTGTTGTTCATAACTCTGTTATGACAGAATTGGATATGGACAACAAACTGGTTATTAAAGATAAAAGGACAGTAGGATGTCTGCATCATGGGAAAGTCTGGGTAAAAACAGGTGAAAATGCAAAGCCTGCATACAAAGAAAGAGTGTATATGATTACCGATGGTGAAGAAGCAGGGATGTTTACAACATCTGAAGATAAAGCAACAAAGATTGCTGTAAATGGAGTTTTTCTGGGTGAAACAGACGATGGCATTGCGAATGCAGAATTTATCCCTATCTCTGTAATGGCGGCTACAACAGAAGGAGGTACTGAATGATGAAAGATTACAATATGGATGACTACAGTGCATTAAAAGGCTCTACGCTGATTAAAGGCTTGGCGAGCAATGAAAAGATGAATTTTGACAGTGTAGAAGCAGCAAGTGTATTCTTTGCTCGTGAGCTGGATTATGTAAAGGCAAAAGCCTATGAGAAGAAATATCCCCAGTTATCTGCGCTGAGTTTCTTCCCTATTACTTCGGAGATTCCCGAAGGAGCTGAAACGGCTACATACTATTGCTATGATATTGCGGGCATGGCATCCATTATCAATAATTATGCGACAGACTTGCCCAGAGTCGATATTAAAGGTGAATCTCATACTGCAAACATTAAATCCATCGGTGATAGCTATGGTTATAATGTTCAGGAAATGAGAGCTGCCCGTATGGCTGGAAAGCCCCTGGATGCAAGAAAAAGTATTGCGGCGAAGAGAGCATCGGATTATCTGATCAACAAGATTGCATTTGCTGGGGATAAGAAAAACAATCTGATTGGTATTTTCAGTGAAGGCAATGACATTCCCCACTATGTGTTGTCTACGGTGGAAGTTGATGGGGTTCAGTATACAGATTGGGCGCACAAAAATGCCGATCAGATTCTGGAAGATATCAATGGAATGCAGAAATTCACAGATAAAATCACAATGTCTGTGGAAAAACCGGATACATTGGCTTTGCCTTCTTATGTATATATCGATTTGGCAACAAGACGTATTCCTGATACAGAAACAACCATCCTGAGTTTTATCAAGAGTCATGCACCTTATCTGAAAAATTTTGAATCTTTTGCGGAATTACAGGATACTGCTGCAGATGTTAACCCCAGCGGCAAAAATGTTGCATTTATGTATACAAAGGATGCGGAAAAATTCAGCATGGAAATACCACTTCCATTTCTACAGTACCCTGCCCAGATTAGCAAACTGGAGACGGAGGTACCCTGTGAGGCGAGAACAGCGGGGCTGATTATTTATTACCCTCTGTCTATGCTGTTGGCGTATGGTATTTAAGGAGGTTATCATCATGGAAATTATTAACAAATCCAGAAAAATTATAGGAATCAACGGAGAACCCTTGTTGCCCGGTGAAAAAATGACCCTGCATAATGGCCTTGAGAGTCACCCTTCTATCAAGGAATATTTGGCAAAGGGTTTTTTGGTTGATGCAAATAAAGAGAAAAATGCATCAGCGGATGCTGTTTGTGATGCTGAAAAAGAGAAGATTGCCGCAGAAGCAATCGAAAAGTATAAAGCCGAGCAGGAAGCCATGAAAGTAAAGCAGGATGAAATCAACGCCGTAAAAGGTATGAAAAAGGATGAGCTGCTGAAAAAAGCTGTAGCTATGGGCGTTGAGGTAAAGGACGATGAAAAAGTAGAGGTCATCAGAGAGCAGATTCTGGAAGCTATTCAGTGAGGAGGGAATGCCATGACGGCTATAGAAATGATTCGCCTGGTGGGGACTGAATTTAAAGCCGTTTCCGACTCCGTTTTAGAACAGTGGTTGGAATTTGTAAGTCCTATGGTAAGTAAAAAGCAGTTTGGTAAATTGTATAATCAGGCACTTGCGCTGCTGGTTTGTCACAAACTGAAGATGGCAGGTCATGGCGAAAATCCTCTTGGCGATATTGGCGCAATCGGTGCCGGCTTTGCTGTTTCCAGCGTGTCTGAAGGCGGCAGCAGTGTTAGTTTTGGCGCAAATCAGAGTTCCAACCTCGCAGCGGATGCCGAACTCGGCTTGACGGCTTATGGTGTTCAGTTTCTCCAGCTGAGAAGAATGGTCATTATCCCGATTCACTGTAGTGGAGAACAGGAGGCATGGTGATATGGCTTTTCAAATGGAAAATTTAACGCCGGAAGGAAGGAAGTACTTTGAACAGCTTCAGAAATTAACACAACTCGAAGTAAAGGTTGGCTTTCAGTCTGGGGAAGGTACTTATGAAGATGGTACCGATTTGATCGATGTAGCTTCGTACAACGAATTTGGCGGTTCTGATAGACCTGCCAGACCGTTTATGAAGCAAAGTTTTGAGAATCATGAGAGAGAACTTCATCAGGCAGGACAGATGGTAAATGATGCTTTGGCTGCTGGTAGTAGCGTAGAAGCGGCACTGAACCGTATAGGGGTAGTTGCAAAAGGAATCATTCAAGAAGAAATTCGAGATGGCAGTTTTGCTCCAAATGCGCCATCTACAATTCGACAAAAAGGTTCTGCACAGCCCCTGATTGATACAGGCCAGATGCGACAATCTGTAAACTATGAGATTAAGCATAAGGGGGAGTAAGATATGAATATTCGCCTGTTTAATAAGAATTACTGGATTCGCCGCTTTGGGGAGCAGAAAATTATCCGCGGTTATGAGTGTTCATCCTATGAAGACTTTGGTATTAGTGCTAATATCCATCCCATGAGTACAGACAAAATTCAGGCTTTACCAGAAGGTGCAAGGCACATGAAATACCTTGAGGGACATGGAGAAAAGGAATTGCAATCCGTGAATGAAAATACGCATACCAAAGGAGATCTGCTGTTCTATCAAGGACAGTGGTATGAATGTACGTCCTGTCAACTGTGGGACCATACGGTTCTGGCGCATTTCAATTATCAGTTTGTTTTGGTACCGAGGGATGTTTCAGATACCTATGATTTATCTGAACCGGAAGGAACTCCTGTTATTCAGCAGGCGAAGGATGGTGTGGGTTTATGAGGTTATCTGAAGCGAAGGAATTGTTCCGCTCTCTCCTGCAGGAATATTTTTCCGGCGCAATCGTGAAATTTGCAAATCAGAGCAGAGTTGCAAAATCCGGACTGCCCTTGGTGGTTATCACGCCTGGCAATGTTCGCAGGGATAGAGATGCAGTGATTAGCATCGTGGACGGTGTAACAATCGCAAGCTATCTCTCTCGTGTTGGTATGACTGTGGATTTGTTTACGAAGGGGCTGCCTGTGTTTGACCCCGATACAGGGAAGGCATTTGCTTCGGAAAATACTGCAATGGAAGATGTGCTTTCTCTGATTGATTTTCTGAGTTCCCAACATGTTACCGACTGGTGCAGTAAGCATGATGTATCCATCGGGATAGATGGAGATGCTCAGGATCTGACTGATATTGTAAACGATAACAACTACGACTATCGAGCAAGAGTGCTAGTCTTATTTTATTTTACGCAAAATGCTGTCGGATACGCCGGGGTTCTGGGGGAAGACAGTATCAAGGTACCAGAAGGCACTGATAAGGATGACTGGAAAGATGCAACCATCGATCCAGAATTTAAGCCGTCTTCTACAGGCGGCGGCTCTGAAGAATTGGCTTCGAAAGAAACCGGTTACTTCACAGAAGTAGAAATTAAGGAGGAAAAAGCCAATGAGTAAATATTACGATATGATCGCTACCGTTGATATCGATATTGCATCGCCCATTGTGGATGGCACTAGCTTTGACAACGTACTCATTATTGGCCCACTGCCTAAAGTTGCCGCCAAAAAGCAGCCGCCAAAGGTGGGGGTATATTCCAGCTTGGATGAGGTGACGGAAGCAGGTTGGGCTATTACAGGAGACACTGATCCGGTTGGCATTGCGGCACAGGTTGCTTTTAGCCAGAGTCCCAGCCCAACAACGGTGTATATTGCACCTATGCAGCTGACAGAAGGCGCGATTGCCGCAGGCAAAGTGATTGAAGCGGTGAATATGTCTATTGCAAGCAATGTCGGTGTAGATCCGAAACTGAGTGGATGCAGGCTGGCGTATGATGCAAAGGCGCGCATCATTGATTTCAATTTAACCGGCCCGTTATCCAAGGTGAAAAATACTGGTCTGTTTATTATGCTGAACGAGCTTATGGAAAAAGGCTACAAAGCCAGTATTGATGGCAAGCAGGTTACAAATGCTGCCGACCTGAAGGAGATGTCGGTATTCGAGAGGATTTCTAACATGGAAAAGGGCGACACGATTCCGGTGGTTGTAGATGTAACAGCCGCAGATGGTACAGTTGTTCCTTTTGGCATTATCGTTTCTTATCCAAACGAGGAGAATGTCGAAGGACACGCAGTTGCTTTCGATGACGAGGTGTTGACAAATCCTCAGAATGAGCAAGAATCCGCTGTTGAAACCATTCAGAGGGCATTAGCAACTGCAGGCTGGTATGTAGTGTGTCCTGCAGGTGTGGATTCTGAGCAGTATGAAGCGATTGCTGCCTATGTCGAAACGCAGAAGAAGATGTTCTGCTACACAGAAAATGATTTCTTCGGTGCGGGTCCCGATGAGGAAAACAAATCCTACGTTGGAGATGTTTACTTCCGTTCGATTGGTGTTTTCGGTAAAGAAAGCGCTGAACAGGAAATTGGGGATATGCCTGCGGCAAACCATTATCTGAATGTGGCTTTTGCAGTAAAATGGCTTGGGTATTCTTCCGGCAGTGAAACTGCTGCGTTTAAGGCTCTAGCAGGCGTGTATCCATCTGAACTGACAACCACAGAGATGAATCAGCTGAAAGATGCAGCTATGAATTTCTTCGTGAAGGTTGGCAACAAGAATATTACGATTAACGGCATGACCAGAGCAGGTGAGTGGTGTGACGTTATCAGATTCCGTGACTGGCTGCAGAATGATATGCAACTGAGGGTGGTAAATCTGTTTGTGCAGAATCCGAAGATTCCGTACACAGATAACGGGATTGCACTGGTGCAGAATCAGATGATTGCATCTCTGAAGGCTGGACAGGCTGCAGGTGGTATTGCGGAAGAAGAATACGATGCAGACGGAAATAAAATTCCTGGCTTTGAAACGTCTGTACCTATTGCCGCCAATCTAACAGCAGCAGAAAAGGCATCTCGAAAGCTGAAAAACTGCAAATTCAAAGCGAGACTGGCTGGTGCGATTCATTTCGCAGAAATCAAAGGTAGCCTGACATACGAATTGTAAGGGAGGAGGAATGAAGCATGGGAAAGGTATCGACCTATAGCCCGAAGCAGGTAACTGTTGCACTTGGCAATCATATTGTCAGCGGTTACGCCGAGGATAGCTTTGTCAGCATTGAACCTAGCGGCGATGGCATTACCAAGAAGGTTGGCTGTGATGGCGAAATTGTCAGAAGCGTCAGCCCTGATGATACATTCACAGTAAAGCTGACTGTTTTGCAGACTTCGGATACAAACTCCTATCTGCAGAACTGCCTTGCACGAGACATGAAAAATGGCGAGGGCATGTTTCCTATTCTGATTAAGGATTTAAAAGGCGGTCTGGTATTCAGCGCGGAAGCTGCATGGGCTACAAAATCTGCATCTCGTGGATTTGGCAAAGAAGCATCTAACCGTGAGTGGGAAATTCATACGGGTAATGCAGAACTGAATGAATAAAAAAGAGAAAAGGGACTTTCGTTTATCGAACGATGGTCCCTTGTTCAATAAATGAAATAATCTGAGGGGGTTATTGGACATGAAACAAATGAAAAGGATTGAAAAGAAAATCGGGAACTGTACGTTCTATCTGAAGCCTTTTCCTGCCTTTACAGCAGCCAATATCAGTGGCGATTTATCGGCACTGCTGTTACCTATGCTTGGTGCTTTAGTGCCTGCATTTGCTGCGGCGATGCAGAAAAATGGTACAAAAAACTTCATGGATGTAAATATCGAGGATTTTTCCATGGAGTCCGCTGTTCCGGCGTTGTCTAAGGTAATGTCTGGAATGACAGGTGCACAGGTGGAACGGTTTATGAAAAAGCTACTGATTGAGCATGAGAATATTTCGGTTGAATGTGCAGAAGAGGATATTGGTGTACAGATTTTAGATATGGATACAGCAAATGAAATTTTCTGCGGCAATCTGCAGGATATGTATATCCTCTGCTATGAGGTAATTAAACTGAATTTCAGTGGTTTTTTCAAGAATCTCGGAACCCAATTTGGCGATCAAATCTTAGCGCAGACGAAGGAACCGAGTACAGAAAATACGGAGAACTTGATGTAAGTCAATTCGCCGAATTGGAAATGAGGATGTATGTTCTCATAAAATCCAGATTGGCATCGAAATACGAGTTGGAAACGGTTTACACTTTGGATGAAGCATTGAAATTATATGCTTTACACCAGATGGACTTGGATATTGAGAGAGGTCATGCAGAAGAAATGAAAAGGCAGATTGAACATTAAGGGGGTCGAAATCGACTCCTTTTATTGTTTGATTGCATAAGGTAGGTGGAACAGGATGACGTTAGCTGAATTCGTCAACGTAATCGGCTTTAAAGTGGATCAGAGCAGCGTGAATGCTGTCAACAGCACAATGTCTAATATTAAAAGTAAGGCTGCAAATCTGCTCGGAAAAATCGGCATCGGCCTATCTGTTGCAGGCATGGGTGTTGCCGTCAAACAATGTATTGCGCTTGCATCTGAAGCAGAGGAAATGCAGAACAAATTTGATACTGTATTTTCCGGCATGACTGATACAGTTGAGGAATGGGCGCAGAAATATGCTGACAGCATTGGTCGAAGCACGAATGATGTTAAGACATATCTGGCGGACGCGCAGAACCTGATGGTAGGTTTCATGGGGCCGGAGAACAGACAGGCTGCGTATGAGATGAGTAAAAACATGACTACGCTGGCTATGGATTTGGCATCCTTCGCAAACATCGATGAAGGAATTGCGATTAACGCAATGCAGAAAGCGGTAATGGGCGAAACAGAGTCGGCAAAAACGCTGGGCGCGGTACTGACGGATGTTACCAGAGCGCAGGCTATGGAAACGCTTGGGCTGAAGGGGAAGTATGAAGCACTTGACCAGGTTCAGAAAATGCAGGTCAACTACCAAGCAATCTTACAGCAATCCCCGGATGCTATCGGTGACTGTGAGCGAAGTATAAATTCCTATCGCAGTACCTTGATTTCGTTTCAGGCGAAACTGACAGAGATTAAAACTCTGGTAGGGCAGTTTTTCATGCCCGCTGCACAGAAGGTTATAAAATTTGGGGCATGGCTGCTCACATTTGCCAGAAATGCAGTGATGCGATTGAATCAGTTTGCTGATTCAGTCGGCGGATCCGAAAGAATCTTAGCTGTCTTAGCTGCTACATTTGCATTGTTTTTCGCATATCAGAAATGGAATACTATGATTGCAGGAGCGAAAGGTGTTTTAGCCCTTTTGAAGGGTTTGAACGTCCAGACAATGCTCTTGTTTGCTAAATTCCTGCTGCTTGCCTTGATTGTCGATGATCTGATTGCATTCGTGCAGGGCAGAGATAGCTTATTTGGCACACTGCTTGAAAAAGCCGGTGTTGATACGGATGCACTGCGGGACAAAATCAAAGCCGCAGGAAAATACATAAAAGAAACCTTTAAGAGCCTTGGCGAGAACCAAGGTTTTTTGAAAATCCTAGGTATTGCTGTGGGTGCCATTATGGGGATTCTGACAGCAGCAAAGGCGGCATCTTCTGCAACGAAAATCTTTAAACTGATATCTGGTGCCGTGAAGGGTGTCGGGGCGGCCATTGGGTTCTTGACCAGTCCGGTTGGCATTGCCATCATGGTTATTGCGGCGTTGGTCGCAGTCGGTGTTTTGCTGTATAAGAACTGGGATAAGATTAAAGCAAAGGCATCTGAACTGTATCAGCGAGGATCTGAAGCATTCCAGAATCTGCAAACAGCAATCACTGAAAAAGCAAATGCCATCCGAGATAAAGGTAATGCTGCATTTAGTAACCTTGTGGAAGGGATTAAATCGAAATGCGGTGGCATCCGGGATACGGTTGTGAATGGTTTTGAAGCAGCGGTTGCCTATATTACATCTCTGCCATCCAGAGCGTTTACTTGGGGTTCTGATATTATCAGTAATATTGTAAACGGCATTACAAGCGGTATCGACCGTGTGAAAGCAGCGGCATCCAATATCGCATCTACTATCAAATCGTTTATCGGATTCTCTGTTCCCGAAACAGGTCCGTTGAGCAATTTTGAAACCTATATGCCGGATATGATTGACCTGCTGGTGCAGGGCATTACAAACGGTGAAGGACCGGTAGGTGCTGCGATTTCTAAATTGACAGCAAATATGAGTAGCCTTATCAGTTCCGGAACGGTGAGCGCAGCGACCAGAAGCGGTGTTTATAATAGCACATCCAACAGAAGCGTAACGCAAAATGTAAGTTTCAGAAATACGTTCAATGGTGAGCCTGCAGTGCAGAAAAATGCTTCCAAGGTAATGAATCAAGCATCCCATGATACAACTGCAGAGTTGGCTAGAGGATTAGCTTTCACGAGGTAGGTGAGAAGATATGCTGGCAAAACAGCCTGTAACTGTAAATGGAATTGAATTTGATGCACTCATCAGTCAGGATTTGACGTTTGAAGCCACAACGCCTGAATATGCTGTGGAGAAGGGTTTTACTGTCAGCGATGCTGTTATCAAAAATGCTGAACAGCTTAGTATGGTCCTGTATCTGACTCCAACGCCTGTCACATGGTATAAAAAGCATGGTGGTGGACAGGAGAGGGTAAATGCCGTAATGGAGCAGTTGCAGGAACTGTACTTTAAAGCAGAACCGGTCGAGGTAGTAACCTCAGATACTGTGTTTAGCAATATGGCTATCATAAATATCTCGTTCTCTAAGACGGTTGAAGCAGGATACGCAATGGAGATTCCGATTACGTTCAAGAAAATCAGAATCACAGAAGCGAAAACAACAACGATTCCGGCAAACTACGGAAAGAGTGGGAAGACGAAAGCGTCTGCCGGCAATGCAAATAAATCTTCCGGAACGAGTAAGGCTTCAGAAAGTAGTAATAGTAGCGGTAGTGGCAGTAGCGGTAGCAACAGTTCAAGTTCAAAATCGAGTAGCAGCAGTGGGAAAAGTAATAAATCTTCGATTTTGTATGGTCTGGGAAAAAAGGCAGGCCTGATATGATGAATGAGCAGGGGTGATTAGAATGGAGTACACCATAATCGAGGTGCCTGATATGAATGATAGCGTGTCGCGCATTGTTTTGAATGATACGGTCTATTTCATACGATTCACCTATAATGATACTGCCGATTACTGGAAGGTCAGCCTGTATGATGCACAGAATGAGCCGATTGTTCTGGGTATTAAAATCGTGCCGAGGTTTCCGCTTAATACATTTTATCCGGTCAGTAAGTTGCCGGATGGGATTTTTGGTGTGATTACCCAGCTGGATCATGTGGGCAGGAATGATTTTGTTGAGGACAAAGCGCAATTTATTTTTTGCCCTCTGAAAGAATAAGTTTTTTGAAATATGATGTTTTCGGGACAGCCTGCGGACAGTCCTTGGACAATCTGCGGACAATCCTCGGAGATTCCATTGGATATTTCAGAAAAAAGTGAAAATGCCGTAAAATGCCTAAAAATCAAGGTTCTCTGGCATTTTGATATGTTTTTGTCCATTGGATAGTCCGCGGACATTCCATTGGACAATCGGAAAGGATGTCCATTTGTAAATCCTGCTGAAAACGAAAAAATTGCAAAAATGCTCTGATTTTTGTAAATTACGCTTCTGCAAGTGAAAAATTCATGAAAATAGCAAAAGTGCGGAAAATGCCTAAAAATCAATGTTTTCTGAGGGTGGCTAAATTTTGTCCGCGGACATTCCATTGGACAATCGGACGGAAATCCGCGAGTAACCGTAACCGTAACCATATATATTATTTAATAAATTAAATAATATATATAAATATATGCTTTTCGTGTTCTGACAAACACAAAAAGCGTTTTTATTTTTCTGCCAGAGAATGGAGGGATAAAATGCAAAGTCTGAATAATTTTGACAGGCAATATCGTTTGTCTGTCGGAAAGGCAGGAGGCACCGGATTTGAAATCGGAGATGGTGATACTCCACTGCATGTCAATTTCTCCATCCAGAAAAGTGATCTGGAGACACAGAATACGGCAAAGGTAACTGTCTGGAATCTGAATAAGCAGCATAGAGCAGCCTTAAATCAAAAAGATTGTGTTGTAGCCTTGAAAGCCGGATACGGGAACAGGCTGTCCCTTATCTTTTCCGGTATCGTCAGTTTTGCATCCACAACGATGGATAGTGCCGATCAGAAAACGGATATTGAGGTTGTGGATAACCTTGTGCAGATTCGGGACACATACGTTTCCGTTTCGTACCGAGGTGCGGTAAGCTGGCGGACCATCTTTGATGAAATTGCAAATCAGATGGGCGTGGCAATCGCATATTCGTACAATGCAAAGTTTGTTGATATCCAGAATGGCTTCAGCTATGTGGGGTTAGCAAAGAATATCCTGAAAAAAGGGTGTGACTGCTGTGGATTGAGTTGGTCTTTGCAGAATGGCGTTCTGCAGATTAAGAAACCGGGCGATGTTATGTCCAAGCAGGTATATTTGCTCAATGCTGACAGTGGTCTGATCGGGTATCCGGAGAGGGTAGTCATTGAAGACTCCGAATCGAGTGGGAAAAAGCAGTATGGCTGGGATGTAAGTTATTTCCTGAACGGCGCAATCCAAATTGATGATTTTGTAAAGTTGGAGAGCAAAGAAGTTACCGGATATTTTCGAGTGTATTCGATTTCCATTGACGGCGACAATGTTACCGGTGACTGGATGTGTAAAACGCGCCTGTTGGAGGTGAAAGCATAATGCTACAGGAATTTGTAGAGCAGCTTGGGAAAAATACAGAGAGTGCGATTCGTGAGATACATACTGCAATGCCTGGCAAAGTAATTGCTTTTGATTCTGCAAAAGGCACAGCATCGGTGCAGCCTGTAATGAAATTTAAGAAGCCGGACGGAGAGATGATTGACTATCCGCAACTGACAGGCGTTCCGGTTGTATTTCCGCAGGCTCTTTCGCAGCAGGCAACGATAGCATACCCGGTGAAAGAAGGGGATGGCTGTCTTATCATTGTTGCGGAGCAGTCGATTGACTACTGGATGTACGGTCAGGAAACGAACACAGACCTTGCATTTGATTTGACGAATGCAATCTGCATCCCCGGACTATTCCGGCAGCCAAGTGTTCTGGTTCAGGAGGCTTGTCGGAAAAATGCGATTATCATTGGTGTGCAGGAAACAAAACTTTCGGTTGGTCAGGGATATATTGAGATATCGGCCCCGGAGGTTCGTATGAGCGGAAATCTGACCGTTTCCGGAAATATTGATTCCGGCGGCAATTTGTCAGCGGTCGGTGCTGTTTCTGCCGGTGGTAGTGCGGAAATTGGCGGTAGTGTATCAGCTGGCGGAGGTGTATCGGCAAATGGGGATGTAACAGCCGGTAGCATTAGCCTGAAAAATCATACGCACAGAGATGGACGCAACGATGTAACAACAATACCGCTGTAACACGCCCGTATTTATGCTTCCTTGTCCGCACAAATGATTTTTATATTCTGGACAACCAATTCTCCAACTGGATAATAAAATCGCTTAAAATGGAAAATACGGGGTCATACAAAAAGGCTTTTTGGGAGGGATGCTCTTTGACAGATATAATGCTGAATACGAATGGCGATATTGCGATTTCTGACACAGGAGATATTTCCCTCACAGAAAGCGTGCGCCAGGCAATTTTGGTACGTTTGAGATGGATTTACAGAGAATGGCGGCTTGGGCCAGAATATGGTTTTCGCTGGTTTGAGGAAGTGTTTGTAAAAAATCCGAATGAGGTGAAAATCAGGCACTTGATTCGAGAGGAAATCCTATCTGTGGACGAAGTGGTGTCTGCGCGGATTCTTTCCTACACGTTTGACCGGAAAAGAAGAAGTGCAACCGTAGTTTATGAAGTGAGTACAAGCGAAGAGACGTTTCGTGAGGAGGTGACATTGCATGAGTGAGTATGGGGTAACGCCAAATGGCCCGAATATCAAAAGGCTGGATACCATCATTGATGAAATTCATGCAGATTTGTCAGAGGGCTGGGGAAAGAACACAAAGCAGAACCCGAAATCCCTGCTGAACCATTTAATCACGAATTTTGCCGATAAGATTGCTGAGTTATGGGAGTTCGGCGAGGATGTGTATTACAGTATGTATCCTGCCAGCGCGGAGGGAATCAGTCTGGATAACGCAGCGCAGTACGGCGGTTCCACGAGAGAGCCGGCGGCTAAATCGTATTATCCGATTCATTGCACTGGCAGAGATGGGCTGACATTGAATGAGGGTACGATGATTGCATCTGACACGAATCCTGCGATTTATCTGTCGCTGACCGCACCAAGAGAATTAAGCCGAACATCCTGCAATCAGGCAGCAATTAAAGTCGCATCTGCAGAGGGAAACGAAGTGTACACCGTAGCCATCAATGGTACGGTGTTTTCTTATGCCGAAAATTCAGCAGAGCCGCTGGTTATCCTGCGAGGATTGGCGGAAAAGATTAAGGGCATTGATTTTAAGGCAGAGATTGACGAAGAGAATGAAGTCATGACGTTGAAAGCAGACGATTTGGTTTCGCAGAATGATTTGGTTTTATCCGAAAATCTCACCACAGAAACAGTAACCTGCGTTATTACGTTTGGCACGATGGATACGGGAGATATTCTGCTGCCGGATGGCGTGATTACGGAAATTGTAAAGGCGGATGCAGGGTTGCTGAGTGTCAATAACCAGTGTGGATATATCGCCGGGAGGGATGAAGAAACCGATACGGAGTTTCGACAGTCTTACGCAGATAAAATTTTCACACGTTCCTCCAGAATGCTTGAAAGCATCCGCTCTGCAATTTTAACGAATGTGCAGGGGGTTCTGAGCGTTGCGCCGTATGAGAATCCATCCCATGAATGGGACGATTTTGGCAGACCGCCGCATAGCATCGAGATTGTTGTAGACGGCGGTGATCCGGCGGAAATCGCAGAACAAATTCTGAAAGAAAAAGCCGGTGGCATCAATACTTTTGGTGATGTAGCAGTTAGCCTTGCAGGGAAATACGATGAAGATATTACGATCAGATTCAATCGACCGACCAAGGTGTACACATGGTTTCATATTGCAATTACGCTCCGGAAGAATGAAGGGATTCCGCCAAACTATGTTGATTTGCTGAGAGAAGTGATTCTGAGCAATACAGAAAAATTGAATGCTGGGGATGATGTGATTCCGCAGGAGTTTATGTCCGAGCTTTACAATGCTTGCTCTGGGATTAGCTATATCGACATCAGCATGTTTGCAACGGCTGACGCGGGAGCGGAACCGGAAACGTATCCAAGCAGATCTGTTGAAATCACAGCAAGACAGCGTGCATATACTACCGAATCAATGATAGAGGTGGTTATTGATGGCTGATTTCATGAAAGACTTGAGAGAAGATTTGCTGGAACAATTCCGGGGAAAAGAAAACATCGATGTTCTCATACGGGCATTGGGACGGCAGCTGCAGGATGTCTTTGATTTCTATGAGCAGCTGCGTTTGGACAGAGGAGTAAAAACGGCGGTCGGCAAGCAACTGGACGGTGTTGGTGATATTGCGGTATTGAGCAGAATGGAAGCCGGCAAATTAGCCGGAAACCCGATTCCGTTTAATATTCTCGATGATGAAACCTACAGGCAGTACCTGATTTTTAAAATTTTGAAAAATAACTGCGACTGTACCTATTGGGACATTATTAAGGCGTTCAGCATGTTCTGGGAAAGACCGCTTTACTACAGGGAGGATCCGGAACAGCCGGCAACCATGATTTTCGATACCGGAGAAATGCAGGGATTGGTTGATACCAGACCACTGTTCCGCACACCACTGCTCAGGGCTGCAGGGGTTACGCTGAAAATCTATGCCAGAACATCCACGCCGATGAATGTTGCGGTTCTGCATATTCTGAGTGGGTTAGGCTATGCCGTTACGGTATCCACGCATCCCATCATTGAAAGGAATTATGACTTCCGAGGAAAGCTACATATCGGTTCTGTCAATCAAGGCATTACGGAAGATACGATTCCGAATGTGGAGCCTGAATATGATTTTGATGGGAAGTTATATGTCGGAGCGCAGAACCAGAGCATTATGCAGGGGTCTTTGCCGGATATCGAAAGGGATATTCCTCTACAGACATCCATTGATACCGGAAGCGTTGTAAGCAGTGTTATGGAAACGCCCTTGGGAGATATCACACATTTCAAATAAATCTGAAAGCAGAAGGAGGAACCTCACACATGAGTTATTACGGAGGAACGATTACTGTTCTTGGCCGAGATTTGATTACGAGCCTTGTAGCAGGTGAAACAATCGAATTTACCCGAATCCTTGTTGGTAAGGGCAGTATGCCGGAAGGCGTTGAACCGATTGATATGACTGAGTTGGTTGAGCCTGTGGCAGAGGGTGCTTCGACAGTCCCCGTGGTTGATAATGGCGTAATCACGATGACTGTTGAATACCGCAACGATATGAATGGCGGTCTGAAGGATGGCTTCTGGTTGCGAGAGTTTGGCGTTTTTGCCAAAACAGAAAACAGCGAGGAAGTGCTACTCTATTATGCAACACTGGGTGACAGCCCTCAGCCTGTAAACGCATATCAGGACAACAGAATTGATATCAGACGATATCCTATTACGATTTCCCTGGCATTGGAAGCAAATGTTCAGGTTGTGTATAACCCCGGTGCATTCATCACCGCAGGCGAAGCACAAGAACTGATTGATGCCATGGTCAATGATGCGGTAGGCAATGTTGTAAAAGATGCTGCATCCGCAATTATTACGACCATCATGATTCCTGCAGATGCTTGGCAGAAACGGGAATTTGATGATAAGAGCAACCAAACCTATTCTGACGAATATGTTTATTTCGTTGATGTGGAGATTGATGGGTGCATGGAAACGATGTTCCCAACGGTTGCTCTGGATAAATCTTCTCTTGAACCGGCTGGAAAGGCAGGCTTATGTCCGACCGCACAATCGCTTTCCGGTAGTATTCGTTTTTGGGCGAAAAAAGCACCCGAATCTGCTCTGGAAGCTACGGTGGCATTGCTTGGCGAATCCATTAAACTCGGTTCGGGAGGAGGCTCTTATGTATTACCCACGGCGACCGCTACCAGACTTGGCGGCGTTAAGGTAGGCGAAGGCTTACAGATTACGGAGGACGGTACGATTTCTACCGTTACGGATTTTGCAACCAGTGATGATATGGAAGCAATGCTGGAAGAAGCCTTCAATGAAAAAAGTTAAAGGAGAGGAGGTAAAAGATGGTATACGATTCGGATTCTGTAGTTACTTTGGGAACTATGAAAAAAGCCATGACTAAGGTCAAAAAAGAAATTGCTGGGGAGATTTTAGCCAGCGGTCACTTGCAGCAGGAGGCTGTTGATTCTGTTCCTGAACCGGCAGATGCCGTTGAAAATGTCTATTATGTGGTCACGAATAAGGATGGCTTCAAAGACATTTACACGCTGATTGACGGAAAAATGGAACAGATTGATGATACAAACATCAATACTGAAAATTTTGTGACACAGCAGCAGCTTGAGGATGCAATGAAAAATTCCGGAGTTGCCGGAGAAGTGGCAACGGATGAAGAAGTATCCGAGATGCTGAAAGAGGTATTCGCTGGCGAATGAAAACGGGAAAATGAAAAAATGTATTTACGATTAGGAGGAAAATTATTATGGCATACGATGTAAATAAACTGGCAAGACTGTCCCATCTGAAATCTATGGCTGAAGCCGCAAAGATTGATTATACGGCGAAGATTGGCGTTGTTGATAAGAAGATTGACGATCAGATTAAGGCAACGAACGCTGTGGTTGCAAAAGCGTTTAAATCCGGCAAGGTAGACGGCAATACAGTAAATCTGTATACATCCGATAATATGACGGGCGATGCAGCCTTCAGCTTTGACTTCCCCATTGAAATGGTGCTGGATCAGGCAAAGACAGCTTTCGTACCTAAATTCGCATTCTCTGAGGAAACATACACTGGCGCAACAAATCCTAAACTGGAAGGCAAGCCTGTAATGGTTCTGGCTGTAAAAGGCTCTGACGGTTCCGTTACATATTCCTTCCTGAATATGGCTACTCTGGTAGATACATATACAGCAAAAGCCGGTGACGGTTCTGCGACAGTAACAGTAGAAGGCTATGAAATTACAGTAAATGTAAATGTTTCTGAAAAAGCAGGTAACCTGCTGCAGAAAGATGAGAACGGCAAGCTGTTTGTATCCGTTGACCAGACCGGCAAAGCTGACAAGGTAGCAGGCGCAACAAAAGGTCACATCGCCGCACTGGACGAAAACGGCAACCTGACAGATGCCGGTATCGCTAAAGATGACGTGGTAACAAAGGTTATTCCTGCTGCCGTTGGCAATATTGCTACTCTGGGGACAGATGGCAAGTTGGTTGATTCTGGCATTCTGGCTACAGAAGTAGTGCAGAAGGAAGCGGGTAAAGGCCTGTCCACAGAAGACTACACGACAGAAGAAAAAAATAAGCTGAAAGGCATTTCTGAAGGTGCTAACAAAACGGAAGTATCCACAACAAACGGCTATGTAAAAGTAGATGGTACAGAAGTAAAGGTTTACGAACTGCCTACTGATGTTGTTAAGGATGATGACATCAAAGATGTTGTCAGAACAGGCAATGTTGCAACAGATGCTGAAGTAACAGAGATGCTGAAAGAGGTATTTCCCACAGAGTAATCACTTCTAAACTTTAAAAGGAACGAGTTTAATCTCGTTCCTTTTTTCTTTTATCTGGTACGGAGGTGATTGCATGGATAAGCTGGCTACCAAGCAGCAAGTAAAGAACTGTATCAGTGCTGTAAAAGGCTATGCAGATAAGATTCTTATTGCTGTGACGGATGCAATCGAAGCATTAGATACATCCAAGGTCGAGAAGACGGAAGCGGTATCTATCGTTATTCCTGCCGCCACTGGTTGGGGTTCTGACGCAACGGTCCCTGATTATCCGTTTTATTACGATATCCCGGTGAATGGGGTAACTGCACATGATAGAGCAACTATCACGATTGCACCAGCAAGTATTGGCACAGCTGCCTCCTGCAAGCTGTGTCCAACGAATGAAACTCTTGCAGGAAAAATCAGAGTTCGTTCCGTCAGCGTCCCTGCAAAAAGCATCGCCGCTGAATACTGGATTGAACAGGGAAAGGAGTAAAGTCTTATGGCATTTGGCCCTGTTAATGTTGTCCCGCCAATCAATGCAGATGATGTGATTGATCAGGGGCAAATCGGCAAACCCGGCGGTCTTGCTTCGCTGGACGAAAATGGGAAGTTGCCTGCGGAGCAGATTCCTGAAATCAGTTTTGATAAATTGGGACTGCCGCTTGATTTCAACAACCTGCTGCATTGGCCCGGATGTACTCGGATTACGAGTCCTACAAACGATGCCACTGGCGAAACCGTTGAGCAGATTGTTGATACGGCAACGAAAAAAATATTGAAAGCAAAAAGAACTACGCTGAAAAACTCAGATGGGAGTTATCAGGAAACGTATGTTTATTACGAAGATGACGGTACTACGGAAAAATACAGGTTTGTGGTACGAACTACGGAAGATGGTACTACATCTTCTTGGTATGAGGAAGTGACAAAAGAGGAGGTGTCTAATGTATGAGCGTGAGAGACACGTTGATGGTAAATCAGAATACCGATGAAGAAGCACTCGGCATTAAAAATGATGTAGATAAGACTGGTAAATCTGTAGATAACGCTATTTCTGCGGCGAAGGAAGAAATTCTTACGAAGGTCGGGGGATCCGATGTTAAAAAAGTTGTTGCAGAAGCATTAAATAGTACACTTGATACAAATGCCTTTCAATCGTTGGATATGTTGACCTCTGCAAAAATTTTGCTTAAGGGTGTAAAAGGCGAGACATTCCATTTTGTAAACGAAGAATTAAATTTGATATTTGATGTTTCTATGGATGAAAACACTCCTGTAGGTAATTCTGGATGGCGGGAACTGCTTATTCCTGTTGCATTGGGTAGATGGAATATTACTGCAACTGTTTCTAATACGGGTTCGGTAACAGAGACAGTAAATGTTCAAGCTGTAGGAGTTACTTATGTTTTATCCTACACCTTGCAAAGCACATCACCTATTGCAGAGATAACTTCAACAGGTAACTTTACTGTACCAAATGAAGTTGAAGGTGTCGTAGTATATGCTTGTGGTGCTGGTGGCGGTGGTGCGGGAGGCTGTTGGATTGGCGGTTCAGCTGCAGATGATAGTGGAGGCGGCGCAGGCGGCGGTGGTGGTGCTGCTGTCAAGAGGTCTCTGTTATTATCCCAAAATAGAACTTTGCAAGCAGTAATTGGAACTGGAGGTACTGGTGGTGCAAAAAAACAGCAAGGTTCGGACGGTGGATCCACAGTTCTTACGGGTTTTTTGTCTCTTGTGCTACCTGGAGGTGTAGGAGGGGGCATATATAAATCTCCGGACTTTGGTATTGGCGGTGCTGCCGGTGGAACTGGCGGTGGTAAAGGCGGCAATGGAGGACATTGCGGTTATAAGGTTGCAAGCGCACCTGCCGCAGGTACAGATGGTTTATTGGGTGTTGGTGGCTCATCTTCTAATAGCGGTAATGCTGGAGGCGGAGGAGGAGGTTCCTTAGGTAATGGTGGTAATGGAGCGTCCGGAGCGTCCGACAAAAACAATAGCGCCACTGCCGGTGATAAAGGCGGCGGTGGTGGCGGCGGTTATGCCTCTTATACTCCGTACAACTCTAACATAGGAGCTAACGGTGGAAACGGTATTGTGGTTATTTATAAGGGGGTATCCGTATGACTTACGCAATGGTTTTACAAAACAGAGTAATTGGGGTTCTTCTGAATCAGGAAACAGAACCCTATTGGCCACCTGACCCTTCCGGCAATCCTGTCACAGCCGTTCCCTGCGATGGTACTATTACTCTTGGTATGGTCTATGATGCCGAAACAGGCGAATTTACTGAATATGTCCCTGAGCCTGTTGAGGAAGGGGACTATGTCCCGACTTATGAAGAACGGATCGAAGCAAAGTTGGATTATCTTACTATGACGAAGTGAGAGCAAGAAATGGAGGAGAAGTTATGAAAGTTTACATAATTTTAGGGGGGGGG
>UMLO01065092.1_pt1 | contig 42240 bp, 34 predicted proteins | sample 1966551 | NCBI WGS metagenome assembly UMLO01 (sample SAMEA4836201, study PRJEB28245) | human gut metagenome | biome: gut microbiome; material: fecal sample | place: Denmark | collected 2008
ATCGTCCCTAACGGATTTGTCAGCGTAAAAAACGAGGTAAAACATAACAGAAAGAAAGGCAACAATGATTCCATGATAATATTATATTTAAATTATTTAATACCCCAAAACACTTAAAACGTCTCGCCAAGAAGAATCGAGGCGCTACGGACATCACCTCCGAAAGGCGGGTTCAGCTTGGAGAGTTTCAACTCGATAGCCGTCAATTGCGGAAAATGTTCTTTCAAGGCATACAAAATCCGGCCGGCTGCATGCTCGATCAGCTTGGAAGGTATATCCATCTGCTCTTTTACAACCGCATAGACAGCGGCATAGTTGATCGTATCGTCCAATTCGTCACTTTTTACAGCCTGTTCCAACGGAGCCGTAAGGGTCAGGTCCACAATAAAATTGTTCCCAACCTTCGTTTCCTGTGGCATTACGCCGTGGTAGGCATAGAATCTCATAGCCTCCAGCTCTATCCTTGTCGTCATAATTCGTTATTTTATCTGTAAATGTAAATAAAGTAAACCTTTCTGCAAAAAAATAGTCTTATATTTGCAATATACAGAGACGTACGGCCGTGCGTCTCCAATAAACAATACGAGATATGATGGGAACAAAGCAAAAAGAAGAAAACACGAATGGCGGCCTGCACAATACTCTCGCTGCCGGCACGACCGTCAAAGGCGATATCGTGACGGAAACAGATTTCCGCCTGGATGGAAAGATAGAAGGAGATGTTAGCTGTAACGGCAAGATCGTGATCGGTCCGAAAGGGAACGTCACAGGAAATATTGTTTCAGCAAATGCCGAAATATTGGGAGAAGTGGAAGGCTCCATACGCGTCAGTGCCAAACTCGTCCTGAAAGCGACCGCCGTCATCAAAGGTGATATATTCGCTCAAACCTTAGAGATCGAACCGAATGCCCGTTTCAATGGAATTTGCAAGATGTCAGGAGAAGAAAGCGCGTCAAAATAAAATCCGACCGAAGATATGTCAAAACGGCCTTGTCCCCTACGCCTGACGCGGGAACAAGGCTGTTTTGACATACTTCCATGCCACCCACTCCTATTTTCTTCCTGAATTCTTAATCAATTCTGCTATTTTGTTATTCAAGCTGTCTGCCTCGATCAGCTTCTCCAGCGTGATGTGCATCCTGTAGCGCCAGTAGTGATTTGAATCGGACGGAACATTGATGCGTTCCGCTTCATAATCTTTCCGCTTGACGGAATCGTCCATTGCGAACCAGTCCTGCAAGGGGATAATAGTCAACATCGAAGAGGTAGCCAGATGGTTGGAGACAATCTGTGTCGCCAAGTCCGCCGTACATTCTTCCGGTGCTTCACCGGTTCGTCCCAGAACATTGTTATAATAGCGCTGTATTTTGGCACGGTCTTCTTTCCACCAACTACGAAGCGGCGTCATATCGTGAGTGGATGTCGAACAAACCGAATGATAGGGCAGGTTGTGCAGGTCCGAAAACTCGCGTTGCGGAGTCTTGGGCATGCGTTCTATTTCCAGACTGAATATCTGCAACTTGTTCATCACATCGGGCACGGATTCCGGAATCATTCCCAAATCTTCACCACAAACCAGCATATTCGTGCTGCCCACCAACGGAGTCAGGCGACTAAAGGCTTGCGCCTTCCAGAACTCATTATGGCGATGATAGAAAAAGTTCCAATACAACTGATCGAAAGCATACCGGTCAGAGGCGCTCAACTCGCGATACAAATAGGACTGGCTGGCCGAAATGCGCGGATGAAATTTATCCTGTTCACGCGGATCGCGCAAAAACAGCACTTCATTAGCTATGGCAAACAGCCCTTCCTTAATCCGGAGAGACACCTTGTCCGTCTTTCCGGCAAACAGAGCTTCCACCTTACGCTGCGTATCACAGAAAGATTTCAACACGAAATGGTGCGATGACGACTGGGCAAGAAACGTACCGATCACTTCTTCCGTCAGGTCGCCAAACAGTTCGGGCAGGAATTCACGATTGATATGCGGAGTAGTCAGGCGAGCTTCGTTGAAATTCAAACCGTATTGTTCGATCTCGTTCGGGGTAAGCGGCAAAGCCGGATTAAAATGCCCGCAAAGTCCTTGAACATAATCCAACGGCACTTCCCAGATACGGAAAAAGCCCAAGATATGATCGATACGGAAGCAATCGAAATAGTCTTCCAACTTGCGGAAACGCTTCTTCCACCAAGAGAAATTATCATTCTCCATCGTATCCCAATTATAGGTCGGGAACCCCCAGTTCTGACCGTTCACGGAGAAATCGTCAGGCGGGGCACCGGCCTGGCCGTTCATATTGAAATATTTCGGTTCCATCCACGCTTCGACACTCGTACGGTTCACCCCAATAGGCAGATCGCCTTTCAGTACGATCCCGTTTTTGCGGGCATAATCGGAAACACCTTTGAACTGGGTATGCAGAATATATTGAAGGAAATACAAGAAAGATATTTCCGGATACGCCTCACTCGTCACGGCACAAAGTTCACGAATACTGTTCTTGTCGAATACGGAATTTTCCTTCCACTGTGTAAAATCGGAAGTCCGGTACGTGTCACGCAAATAACAATAGGCGGCATAGGGCACCAGCCAAGACTCGTTCTGTGCGAAGAACTCCTGATATTCCGGGGTGGACAGGATCGTTTTCCCTTCCTGCTTGAAGTATTCCCGGCAATATTCTATCTTATACCGGACAGCCTGTTCATAATCTACGGCATCCAGTCCATTCAATTCGGCCTGCTTCCGAGCGAAAAAAGCCACCTTTTCCGGATCTGCCAGCCGAGATGCACGGCCGTACGTCTCGACGCCCAGATCGGGCAAACTGATATACATCGGATGAAGAGCATAAATCGAAATGGCGCTATAAGGATACGAATCAGCACGGGTATGCGTCGTCGTCGTGTCGTTCATCGGGAGCACCTGGATGATGCGCTGGTGCGTTTTCTTGGCCCAATCCACCAACATGCGCAAATCACCCAAATCGCCGACTCCAAAGCTCTTTTCCGAGCGTAAGGAAAAGACCGGGATCACTGAACCCGCACACCGCCACAAAGGCAGGTTATCACGAAAATAAAAGCCCGAAACGATCACCGTCTCCCCCTCCTTTTGTGGAGGCAGATTCAGGACACGGTTTTCATCTTCTTCCCAATATAAAGGCTGCTGCTGATCATCACAGATCAGGAACTTATATTCCAACGGATAGGTAATCTTGCTGGCGTCCAAGTCTATATGCCAGACAGGGAAGGTATCGCAACTCAATATTAACGCCTTATCGGGATGCCAGTTACCCAAGCATTCCTGATTGCCGGTGATGGCCACGCGCTGGTTCTTTTCGACACGCGGGACAGATATCTTTATCGTGAGTCTCTTTCCACTCTTTACCACCCGCTCATGCGTATTACACGGGTGGGCGAACAAGCTTTTAGTAAATGCAGAGGAATAAAAGGCCAGATTGGCAGGGCGAACCTGCCAATAATCATATAACGTATATCGATCGGACTGGCCGATAAAGAATACCTGATGGTTCTTTTCCCATTCCTCGAATATCTGCCTGTCGTTTACACTCAGGAAATACCTGTATTCTATATCTCTGACAGGAGAGGTCACTTCCAGCTCCAGCTGCCAGTTTCCATCTCCCTTATAACTCATTTCTTTTGCCAAAGCCGGCTCCCAGGAACCCAGCTCGGGAATCGACCCTACAACACATAACTTCTGTCCCCAAACGGTATGGAAGTTGATATTAAAGGTGACTTTCATTTATATGAATTTATGATTTATGTGGTGTTGTTATTCACGATTTATGATTTATCATTGACACTGAATGACAAATCACAAATCATAAATCAAAAATCTTTTCATCCGCATCTTGAAGCGCCACAATTGGTACAGATCAGGCATCCCTCTTGATAAACAAGTGTTTCATGTCCACAATTCGGGCATTTCTGTCCTTTTGCCTCCATACCATTCGGCAGATATTTCTTCAAAGCGCGTTCCACTCCGTTCTTCCAGGTGTTGATAGATTCGTTATTCAGTTCCATACCCTGGACCAGCTTAATCACCTGGTCGATCGGCATGCCGTAGCGTAAGACACCGGAGATCAGCTTGGCATAGTTCCAGAATTCCGGATTGAACTTGCCGTCCAAGCCTTCGATCGTCATCTTATAGCCACGCTTGTTCTTAAACTGGAAGTCGTAATGTTTCTTACCGTCCTCATCGTAACTCTTGATAATGCTACCCTTCGATACGTTTTTCGGCAACATGATGCCTTCGTCGTCATCGGCAAGCCCGGTAAAGATTTCATACGGCCGTCCATTCAACAAACCGACAAATGCAATCCATTTCTCGCGGTTGTTCTGGAATTTCACCACATCGGCTTCCAGTTCGCGCGGACGGGTAGCCACGATAACCGGCGGCTGCATGCAATTGCAATCCTCTTTTTTCTTTTTCTTGTTATCCGTAGACAACAATACGCCAGAACGGGAACCGTCGCGATAGACCGTACAGCCTTTGCAACCACACTTCCAGGCTTCTACATACAGAGAGTTTACAAGTTCTTCCGTCACATCGGCCGGCAGGTTGATCGTCACACTGATGGAGTGGTCCACCCATTTCTGGATACGTCCCTGCATACGGACTTTCTGCAACCAGTCTACGTCGTTCGACGTGGCCTTATAGTATGGAGACTTGGCTACCAATTCTTCTACTTCTTCCTGCGTATATTTCTTGGAAGCAGAGAAGCCGTTAGCCAGCATCCAGGTTACAAACTTATGATGGAATACGATATATTCTTCGAAAGCATCACCGGTTTCGTCCACAAAGTCGACACGAGCCTCCGCATCGTTCGGGTTCACCTTGCGGCGGCGGCGATATACAGGCAGGAATACAGGTTCGATGCCTGAAGTCGTCTGTGTCATCAAGCTGGTCGTTCCGGTCGGTGCGATTGTCAGACAGGCGATATTACGGCGGCCATATTTTACCATGTCGTCATACAGTTCCGGATCTGCTTCACGCAGACGGTTGATAAACGGGTTCTTCTCTTCACGCTTTGCATCGTAAATATCGAATGCGCCACGTTCTTTCGCCATCTCCACAGATGAACGATAGGCGGCCAGCGCCAACATCTTCTGAACCTTTTCAGCAAAGTCCGTCGCCTCTTCCGTGCCGTAGCGCAATCCCAATGCTGCAATCATATCGCCTTCGGCAGTGATTCCCACACCGGTACGACGTCCCTGCAAAGTCTTTTTCTGGATCTTTTCCCACAGGTGGCGTTCGCTCTGTTTTACTTCCATCGACTCGGGGTCGGCATCTATCTTCTCCAGAATCTTTTCAATCTTTTCAGATTCCAGGTCGATGATATCGTCCATGATACGTTGTGCCAAGATAACATGTTTCCGGAACAGGTCGAAATCAAAATAGGCCTCTTTCGTGAAAGGATTGACAACATACGAATATAAGTTGATCGCCAACAGACGGCAGCTATCGTACGGACACAAAGGGATCTCACCGCAAGGGTTGGTCGAAACCGTACGGAATCCGAGATCCGCATACGAATCGGGCACCGACTCTCTCAGGATCGTATCCCAGAAAAGTACACCTGGCTCAGCCGACTTCCATGCATTATGAATGATTTTCTTCCAAAGTTCGGCCGCGTTGACCTCCTTCACATTGGTAGGATTAGGCGAGTCGATCGGATATTGTTGCCTATAAGGAGTCCCGTTAATTACCGCTTGCATAAAATTGTCATCGATCTTCACAGAAACATTGGCCCCTGTCACCTTTCCCTCCGTCATCTTGGCATCGATAAACGATTCCGAATCCGGATGTTTGATGGAAACGCTAAGCATCAAGGCTCCACGACGACCGTCTTGGGCCACTTCGCGGGTCGAATTCGAATAACGTTCCATAAAAGGAACCAAGCCTGTCGATGTCAATGCCGAGTTTTTGACAGGAGATCCTTTCGGACGAATATGTGATAAATCGTGACCGACACCGCCACGACGCTTCATCAACTGCACTTGTTCCTCATCAATCCGGATAATCGCACCGTATGAATCGGCATCTCCATCCAGTCCGATTACAAAACAGTTAGAGAGTGAAGCTATTTGAAAATCATTGCCGATTCCCGTCATCGGACTTCCTTGCGGCACGATATAACGGAAATGATCAAACAGATTAAAAAGTTCCTCTTCCGACAACGGGTTCGGGTACTTCTTTTCTACACGAGCTATTTCACTTGCCAAACGATGATGCATATCAACAGGAGATTTCTCATAGATATTTCCGAATGCATCCTTCAAGGCATACTTATTTACCCATACTTTTGCGGCCAATTCATCGCCGGTAAAGTAGTCCAGTGAAGCTTTAAACGCCTCATCGAAGGTGTAAGTTTTACGATTCACGATTGTATTAAGTTTAATGACATGCAAGTTTAAGCATTGTTTATGGATTAGCCAAATTATTCAACAAAGAAAATATAGGCTGTTGACAAGTTCCCTCTTTCATCAACAAATTCCATTATTTATCAACATGTTATCTCTTCTCTTTCACCCGAAAAGTTTTCCAAAAAGAAAATCCGCCCGGCAACGAGATTTCCAAAAACAGAAAAAGGACGCAACCCGAAAGCGCATCCTTTCATATAAATATCGCATTAAATCAGGCTTTGAGCAAAGCCTCGATCTCTTCTACCGAAGAACGGAAAGATTTATTCGTTTCGATCTGGTCCTTTACCGTCTTGCAGGCATGCAGGACAGTTGCATGATCGCGCTTCCCGACGATCTTCCCGATATGGGAAAAAGAACTGTCGGTGTACTTCTTCGCCAGATACATCGTAACCTGACGCGCCTGTACGATTTCCCGCTTGCGCGAGTTGGTCTGGATAGCAGCCAGCTCCAAGTTATAGTATTTACAGACTACATCCTGAATAGATTCGACAGACACCTGTTTCTTTTCCAGCTTTACGACACGGCTCACCACCTGTTTGGTCAGAGGCAGGTCGATCATCCGGTTGAACGCTGTCGAATAGGCCAGCAAGGAGGCTACGATACCTTCCACGTCGCGTACGTTCTCCGTCACGTTGCTTGCAATAAAATTGAACACATCGTCCGGGATCACCACTCCATCATGACTGATCTTATTCTTCAGGATCTTCTTACGCAAATCCAAATCAGGGCGCTCCAATTCTGCCGTCAACCCCCATTTCAAGCGGGTGAACAAACGTTCCTCCATCCCGTGCAAGTCTACAGGAGCCTTATCGGAAGTCATGATCAACTGCTTACCTAACAAATGCAGATGATTGAATATATGGAAGAATGTATTCTGCGTCTTATCTTTTCCGATCAGTTCCTGGATATCATCCAGGATCAGCACATCCACACCCTGATAGAAATACATGAAGTCGTTTGTCGTATTTCTCCGGATAGCCTCCGTATATTGTACGGTAAAGAGGTGGGCCGATATATACAACACCTTCTTTTCCGGATGGATCTCCTGGATGCGATTACCGATTGCGTGGCACAAATGGGTTTTTCCCACACCGGATGCGCCGTAAACAAACATCGGATTATAGGTCTTTCCCGGTGTCTTAGCTATTTCCTCACTGGCAGAACGGACCAACCGGTTGCTTGTTCCTTCAAAATAATTATCGAAATTGTATTTGGGGTTCAAGTGCGAATCCCAGTCCTGACGGGCTTTTGACTCGAACAGCGAAGGGATATCCGTGCTTTTCTTGCCGGTACGGGGAGCGTCATTACCGGTAGGTAAAGTAATCATGCCTTCTTCTTTCACCTTATCAACGACCTTGATACGATAGTTCAATATCGTACCCTGCCCTATCACACGATATAATGTAACTTTCAATACGTTCACATACTTCTCTTCCAGATACTCGTAAAAGAACTGGCTGGGAACCTGAATCGTAAACTTATTATCTTCGTATGATAACGGTATGATAGGTTTGAACCATGTGTTAAAAGCGGCCTCAGGGACGATGTCCTTAATGACTGCGAGGCATTTATTCCACAAAGTTTGATATTCAGTCTGCATGATTTTTTACTCTCCCAACTATACTTACAATTTCAATTTTTATTTTTTACGACTACAAAGTTTAGAAATTAATTCCGAAAAAAAAAGTATCATTTTGTTTGGAACTTTTGATTGTTCAATATCCTGTTTATTGTCAGGTAGTTAATTCCAACAATCTGAATATCTTCATTTTAAAGTATCAGAACAACAGAAAACCTTTGTTTAAGAGCATTCTTTAGCCTCTTGCTTTTTGGAGCGGCCGACTTCGAAAAAGGCCTTTTTACAGAGCTATATTTCTCTATCTAAAGGCCTTAGATAAGTCTATCTTATGTATTTTATACCTTTTCGTTTAATTGGAATAATTCTAAATAAGCTATTTGCGCAAGAAATCTTATGCTATCTTAAAATACAGAAAAATGCACATATCTTTTCGGGTTCTGTCTCAAATCGAGCAAAAGCTTGGAGGCATTGTCCGCCGTACTGTTCAGATTATCATAAAGGGCACGGTCGTTCAGCAAAAGTCCCATGCTGTTATCCTTAGAGTTCAGCTTACGCGTCATCTGCTCCACGTTGTCCAACGTCGCATTCACCGCATTCACGGTCGTTGCCAGATCCAGTTTTTTCAAATCCGTGCTGACATCGGCAAAGTTTCCGGTAATGACTTTCAGGTCGCTCATAATGCCCGGCACATCTTTGCTCAACATCTGATTGAGCTGGCGTGAAGAAACGGCCAGGCTATTGGTCGTCGCTTCTATATTGTTCAGCGACTGAGCCAATGCCGGATGATTTACCAGTGTTTGCAAACCTCCCAGGATCGAATCGATTTTGGGCAAAAGCAGTTCCACTTGCGGAAGAATATTTTCCTGCACGGATTGCATCATATCCGATTCCATCCGTCCCTCGATCGTATCGCCGGGTTTCAGATAATCGTCCACATATTTGTTCAGATGGATATGCAATTCCCCACCACCAAGAAAACTGTTCACGATCGTAATATAACTGCCTTTATTTATCTTCATATGATCTTCCAGACTGATATCAATCGAGATCTTATCGACAGCATCATAGTCATAAATGATCTCACGCACCAGCCCGACCTTAAAACCTTCTACAAATACAGGACTCGAAACCGTCACTCCCTTCACGTTCGTACAAGCCACAACATAATGGTTCGTCGGTTTAAACAGATTGATTCCTTTCAAGTAATTAATTCCTAAATATAGCAATGCCAGACTGACGATAGACACAAGTCCGATCTTTGCTTCTTTGGTGAATACATTTTTCATTTCTTCTCTGTATATAATAATTTCTGTTACTACTAATATTTCACTTTCTTTCCATCCTTAAAGGCAACAATAAAAGCATCTTTAAAATCTTTCGCAACCTGCCGGCGCAACCTACGGATAGAGTCGAAGCTCGTCGTTTCGCCATACGTGTACTTATAAACACCTTTCTCTATGAAGAAATCGACATTCTTATATCCTTTAAACAATTTAGAACCGGAAGAAAGTTTTTTATCCGATGTAAGTATTTGTATTTTATAAACCGTTTGCCCCTTTTTAGCCTGCGCGCCCTGCTTTGCCGAGGCTACCGGCTTGGACGTACGACTCCGGCTGGCATTCCCGGCTTCGTTCTTTAGGCGAATATACTCTTCACTTCCGGGAGGCGCCGGTATGGACCGATCATCATCATCCTCATCGGCATTGTCCGCGACTTCCAATATGGGAGCGGCACTTGCATTACCCGCCAACGCTCCGCGCTTGCGGTCATATTCCCACTTATATTTAGTAAAGGCATTGTAAATAGCGGTTGCCAGTTTATTTTGCCCATCCTTGGTTTTCATGAAACGCTCTTCCGCCGGATTCGAAATATACCCCAATTCCACAAGTATGCTCGGCATGCTCGTCTTGCGCAAAACCAAGAATCCAGCCTGCCGTACTCCCCTGTTGTTGCGTTTGAGGGAAGTAAAGCATTTCTGCACTTCCGAAGCCAGGCTGATGCTCTGCTCCATGTGCTTATTCTGCATAAATTCGAAAATAATATATGATTCGGAAGAAGTCGGATCGAAACCTTCGTATTTCTGCAGATAATTATCTTCCAAAAGGATTGCCGAATTCTCGCGCATGGCTACTTCCAGGTTCTCGTCCGTACGAGCCAAACCCAACGTATAGGTCTCCGTTCCTGCAGCCGAACTGCCCCGCTTCACCGCATTCGTATGAATGGAGATAAACAAGTCCGCCTTATTCCGGTTGGCGATGTTCGCCCGTTCGTCCAATTCGATAAAGACATCCGTTTTGCGCGTATAAATAACTTTCACATCATTGTGCTTTTCCGATATCAGACTGCCGAGCCTGAGAGCCACCGCCAGATTAATAGCCTTTTCATTGATGGACGAACCACGCGCACCGGGATCTTTTCCCCCATGCCCGGCATCGATCACCACCGTAAATGTCTTTTCCTTTGCCTGCAACACAGGCAAAACAAAAAACAGAGCCATTGCCAAATTGATATATAGAAAAGCTTTTTTTGCCACTTTAAAATACTCTTGCAAATTCGGGACAAATGTAATGCTTTTTAATGAGTTAAACTGGGCTGATCTGAAATAAAAAAAGGGCAATTCGCAAGGAATCGCCCTTTTTATTTATATATCCTCTGTATGGGATTACTCAGAAACTACTTCGAAAGGAATTTCCACCGATACTTCTTTGTGAAGTTTCAGGACAGCCTTGTAATTACCAACTTCCTTAACGGATTCCTTGATATAGATAATCTTACGATCTACATCGAAACCGGCTTTTGCCAACGCATCAGCAACCTGGATGTTCGTTACAGAACCGAAGATTGTACCTGTAGAGCTTGTCTTGGCACCGATTGTCAGGGCAACGCCTTCCAACTTAGCAGCCAATGCCTGAGCATCTTCTTTGATCTTAGCCAACTTGTGAGCACGCTGTTTCAAGTTCTCAGCCAACACTTTCTTGGCAGACTCAGATGCGATAACTGCTTTGCCCGTGGGGATTAGAAAGTTACGTCCGTAACCGTCTTTAACTGTTACGACATCGTCCTTGTAACCTAAATTGGCTACGTCTTCTTTCAAAATAACTTGCATATTCTGTCTCCTCTCTTTTTATTATTTCATTAAATCGGTTACATAAGGAAGCAACGCCAAATGACGAGCTCTTTTAACAGCCTGAGCGATACGACGCTGGAACTTCAAAGAAGTACCTGTGATACGACGCGGAAGAATCTTACCCTGTTCGTTCAGGAATTTCTTCAAGAATTCAGGATCTTTGTAATCGATATACTTGATACCGTTCTTTTTGAAACGGCAATATTTTTTCTTTTTAACGTCTACTGAAGGCGGAGTCAAATATCTGATTTCTGATTGAGTTGCTGCCATGATTAATTCTCCTTTACTGTTTCTTTAGATGATTTCAAACTTCTTCTCTTTGCTGCATATTCTGCTGCATATTTGTCCTGGCGGAAAGTCAGGAAGCGAATCACACGTTCGTCACGACGGAAGTTAACTTCCAGCGTAGCGATTGTTTCCGGATTTGCTTTGAATTCAACCAACTGGTAGAAGCCTGTTGTTTTCTTGTCGATAGGATAAGCTAATTTGCGCAAACCCCAATTCTCTTCGTTCACGATTTCAGCACCCTGTTCTTTCAGGATATTCGTGAATTTCTCTACCGCTTCCTTCATCTGAGCGTCAGACAAAACGGGAGTCAAAATGAAAACGGTTTCGTAATTGTTCATAAAACGCTGTTTTGTATTGTTATTACTAATATTTTTTTGCGGTGCAAAGGTAAGAATTATTTTCAAACTGACAAATCAAACTTTATTATTCTTTGTACAGAATGTGGATAAACCATGATTCCTCCTTTCCATATTCTCTGCACTTACCAGTATCTTAATAGTTTGTCACCTTGCCGGTTTCCCTTTTCAAAGCTTCAAACCGCATCATCATCTGGCGGAGACGCCGCGGCTCCTTGGTCGCCAAGTTATTCTGCTGACCGACATCTTCCTTCACATTATAGAGCTGATAACAATTGCCCATACCGGTAAAAGAAGAGCCTTCGTCATTCTTATAATAACTGGGATAAGGCGGGATCATAACCCAGTCGCCCTGGCGGAATGCGTAGTTAAACATACCTTCGATCACCAATTCTTCACGTCCCTGGCTGCTTTGCCCCAAAAAGACAGGCAATGTATTCTGGCTATCTGTCTTGTCCGCATAAGTCTGCCCGGTCAAAGCTGCCAACGATGCCAACAAGTCCATCTGGCAAACAAACGCGTCCGACACACCGGGTTTCACGTTCTTCGGCCAACGAAGCATGAACGGAACACAAGTGCCACCGTCATACAGACTGGTCTTTCCTCCTCTGAGTGGCCCTGCCATCTTATGATTACCGACCAACTCCACAGCTTGATCCTGATAGCCGTCATCCAAGACCGGGCCATTGTCGCTGGTCAGGATGACCAACGTATTCTCGGCCAGCCCCAACCGGTCCATCTCTTTCAAAAACTCATCCACGCACCAATCTGCTTCTAAAATGACATCACCTCGCGGTCCCATACCGGACTTGCCGACAAAACGTTCGTTCGGGACACGCGGCACATGTGGCTGGTGCAAACCGTAATACAAGAAAAACGGCTTATCTTTGTTCTCTCGCATGAATTTTTTTGCCTTTTCGAGAAACAATCCGGCCATATCTTCATCCTTCCATTGCGCCGCCTTTCCTCCTTTCTGGAAACCGATACGCGGTACGCCGTTCACGATGGAACCGGCATGTCCGACACTGGGATGCATACGCAACAATTCCGGGTTATCCTTACCGGTAGGCTCGCCATCGAAGTTTTTCCGATAATTGACATACAAAGGATCGGCCGGATCCAACCCTACCCCGACTCCGTTTTCAATAAAAATACAAGGGACACGGTCATTTGTCGCAGCCTGGATAAAAGAATAATCATACCCGACCTCTTTAGCTCCCGGAGAAACGGTATCATTCCAATCCACTGCTCCGTCTCCCAATCCTAAATGCCATTTTCCGACAGTCCCGGTCACATAGCCTGCTTTCTTCATCACTTTGGGCAACGTGATTTGTTGCCGGTCGATAATCAAAGCCGCATTTCCGGGTAATATTTTTGCATCTTTATTCGTCCACGGATACAAGCCGGTCAAAAGAGAATAACGGCTTGGAGTCGAAGTGGCAGCAGTACAATACCCTTGCGTAAAGCGAATTCCCTCGTTCGCCACCCGGTCCATCCCCGGAGTCTTGATCGCAGAAGCGCCATAACAACTCAAGTCGCCATACCCCAAATCATCGGCAACGATAATCACAATGTTCGGTTGTTTCACATCAGCCTGTGCGAAAGCCATCGCCGGCAATGCCCCGGCAATGGCTCCCCATGTCTTAATCACTCGATGTCTCATCAAATAAAATCAAATTATCAGTTTTAATATCTTTCCTGTTTTATCTTCTATCGTTACAAATGTACAAAAATCAATGCGAAAAATAATCGATTTTTCAGATCAACATGATATAAGATTGTTACTGAATAAAACTCGATTTTATAGAACTATCAGAATTAATGTATCCTAATTAAAAACCAACTTAAAACTCCTTTGTGATCGCTGGGCCATATTCCTGTTGGTTCTACAAACTGATCATTTGAATCGTTCTCGACAATTTTTCCTTCTAATATATTCAGAGATGGACCAACAATAATTGCTTTTTCCAAACACAATGATGAATCTGGATAATAATAAATAAAATCGATCCTGTCTCTTTCATCCCTATCTGGCAGCCAGACCAGTTTGTTTAATTCTACATCTTTATTTCCTGCTGGAAATGTAAACCCTGGGTGTGTTACAGCATCAGGATACATTTCACGATAAACATCTTTAAAACCAGCCTCATAAAGTAGTACAGAACAGTCCCAGTTTACAACCAAACCATTATGATCCCTCATGTCTTTAGTGTTTTGTTGCCAATCCAAATGTGATGGTTCATTAAAATCCCCACCCAATATAATCAAATTGCCCTTCTCTATTTCTTTTCTTGCGTCTTCCAATAAAGCTTTAACTCCTTCATCACGAAAAGAAATTCTATTGGCTTTCAATACAGAGTCGGCATCATTTATCCGTTCCGGCAACTTTTTCCATGTCGTACCACTATATCCTCGAGGAAGATAACACTCGTAATGTGTCCAATCCCAATGTACAGAATATGCAATCAGTTTTTGGGAACCAATACTTATTGTCGCCTTACAAACAGGATTGGGTCTTGACTTATCTGCAAGGGTAAAACATGAACTGACTTCATCCATTTTAAACTTTGACAAAATTCCCATTGTCTGCTTTAAATTTTCTCCATAATATAGTTTACCACTTTTTTTTAGTTCATTGGTCAGATAATCCATAAATTTTTCCCCATCAGATCCAGATATCTCACAAAGAAGAGCGATATCAGGATCTGTCTGGTTGAGAATATCAACTATTCCTTTAATTCCGCCAGAAACACATTTCCCTTGTCCCCACAAATTTAATTGCAGAACTTTCAATGTATCAATCCTATTCGCAGTACTGTAGGCAAGGACAGGAAATAAAGAAATAAAAATTACAAAACCTATCAATTTTTTCATTTTAATATCCACATTATTTTATTGTTATTATCGATTCCATCATATTGCGAAGCAACGGCTTTATCCACATTTTCCTTATTATAATCAAATTCTTTTGTAGGATACATCCAACGAACCGGAATTTTGTCTTTTTCCACATTTCTATTAGTAAAAGGATTTATCGGCAAAACAGGATAACCGGTTCTTCTATATTCGTAGTATGCATCAAATGGATATTGCATATAATAAGTAAGATACTTTTGAATTATAATTTGCTTAATCTGATGTTCTATTCCACCTTTTAACATAACGGATTCACTATTCAAATAAGTGTCAATATAGTCTTCCGTAATTTTTTTACCATGATGGTACAATTCGTCATCAGGAGTATTTTCTGCAATAAATCTCATCGAGGCTTTGATTCCAGCATTGTAATACTCTATCGCATTTCCGCTAATCCAACCTCTTAGCATTGCTTCTGCCAAAATAAAACACTGTTCTGCATAACCCACACGAGTATAAGGTTCACCGGACGGTATTTCAATATACCTCAGATTAATTGCTGAATAAGCACCTTTTGCATACTCCGATTTTACATCTGAAAAATCGGCTACCGGATCAAGGCCAATATAAGCATCGGCATTATCAGGCTGTAGACCTTTTTCTATCATAGTAGCTGCAGGCTGTGCAAAATAAAAAAGGCGATAATCATTATAAGCCTTTAATGTATCTATGACGACACTGGAAATCGTGGCATAAACATAATGCTTTGAGATTGCTTTATTATACGGATACAACTGCCCTGATTTATCAGAAAACACCAACTGAAGATTATCTCTATTTGACTCCATTAACGGATCATTATTGAAAATCCGAGCAAATTGTTCTTTTATATTTAATTCAGGATCATTTTCTTTCTTGGACAAATACATCAAGACCTTTAACCTGAAAGCATTGGTCACTTTTTCCCATTTAGAGACATCACCCTGAAATATCGGATCTCCCTCAAATGAATGAGCAAGAGAAAACAGATGAGATGCCATTTCAAGATCTTCCAAAATCGCTTCCATTACCTCTTTTTGGGAATCATACTGTGGTTTTGTATTGTTTAACTCTCCCTGAAGAGCATTACTAAAAGGTATGTCACCGACTTGCATGGACAAATAAAACAATTTATACGCCTTAGCCAAAAGAGCCAATGCTTCATAAGCCTCTCTGTCTTGTTCCGCTGCAAGTTCTTTCATCTTATTCGCATTAATAAGCATTGTATATCCAGAAAAACTGGCTCGTCCTAATACATTATAATTATAGTCATGTAAATACTCCATCCAAATCATTTGTTTAGCCAAACAGGCATCTTGGATAAAATTTGCAGCATAGCCATCTGGCTGAACCATATCCAGTATCACTGATGTTGCTAATAAAGAAGATGTTGCATTCTCTACTGTATTCGGATTCGTATTCAAGTCATCGAAATTTGAACATCCAAACATTATCGCACAAAGGATGACGTATAATATTGATCTTACTCTTTTCATATTCAATATCCATTAGAAATTAAACTTAAAATTACATCCGATCATTCGCAAAGATGGAGAATTCAAATTTTCTTTTGATTTATCCGGATCGGAATATTTGAAATCTTTTGTCCAAATAAACAGATTGTTTCCTATTAAAGATATAGAAGCTTGTTTCATTTTTAACTTACTACACAAATCTGACGGAAGATTATAAGTAAGAGACAATTCTCTTAACTTAATAAATGTCTGGTCATAAAGATATTGTCTTCTCGCTTGCCAAACATTTCCTGTACCACTATAAAGATTCATATAACTTTCATATGAAACGACTTTATCATTGGGAGCAAACACACGATCATCCCTGATTATATTTCCATTTGAATCACGATCTACACTACCAGAAACTATCTTTACGCCCTTGCCAACGAAAGTATAGTTTCCATTTACAACTTCTTCATATCTGTATTGATTATCTGTACCGACATGGGCTCCAGACATCCACAGGGCTTGATCAATCACAGAATGAGACATTCCTCCTATTCGTCCATCAATAGTAAAAGATAATGTTAGATTTTTATATTTCAATTGATTATTCAATCCAAATATCCAATCGGGATTTGTATGTCCAACTTTGGTGGTATATTGACTAACGATAGGATAACCGTTTTCATGAATGATGTTTCCATCCGGATCGCGTTCCCAGTCATAACAATCGAGCCAGTCCCAACGTTCTCCTTTCTTTACCCAATCTTTCTGGGTTGAATACGTCGGATCAATTTTCGAATAATAATACCTGTCTAACGCCCAATTGAATGTAGCATTCCAATCCCAATCCTTGTCTTTATAAATATTTGCATTGAGGGAAATTTCTACTCCTTTACGAGTATGCTCTTCATCAATATTAATTAATGTCGAATGAAATCCACAGGCATCACTTATTTGTGCATCTGTTGTCAAATTGTAGAAGAGTTTCTGATAATAAGCGATATCCATACTCAACTTATTTTTTAAGAGATGTAGAGCCGTACCTATTTCAAATGAGCGCGTACTGCTTGGATTAATCAAAGTACCTCTGATCTTTGTAGGGAATGTAGCACCGTTCAAACCGTTCCAACGATTGTTTTCTATAGTATATGCTTTATTGGTATCATATATTGACAAATCACTCTTAGTCTGAGTCCATGACCCTCTCAACTTCCAAAAATCAATCCACGATGGCCTTGATATAAATTCGGACAAAACAACACTTCCTGACACCGAAGGATAAAAATAGGAACGCGTCTCAGAAGGTAAGGTAGAAGACCAATCATTTCGACCTGTCACATCCAAAAATAATGTACTTTTCCAAGATGCGGAAATTTTACCATACAAACTGTTTACTTGCTTCTTTCCTAAAGAACTTTCCATTTTAATCGGATCTACAGATCCATATAACGAATAATAACCCGGAACAGTCAATCCGTTTTGTGTTTCATTCTGTAAATAGTCATCTTGATAGAAGTAGATTGTACCTCCGATAAAGCCGTCTAACGAAATATCCCCAAATTTATGGTCGGCAGTGAGTAAGAAATCATTATTGATACTATATCCACCTGAACGTTTTTCCGCATAATATCCATTTCTGTCCCAGCCACCTGCTGCACCGATAGAATTTCGCCATTTTTCTCGATTACTATACATATCCAACCCTGAACGAAGAGAAAGTTTTAGCCATGGTTTAATTGAATAATTAGCAGATAAATAACCGTTCACTATATCATAATCACTTGAATGTATTATTTCATTTGCGATAAAATAAGGATTGTCATACCAAAGCGTATTAGGCCAGTTTTGTCGCTCGTTTTCCTTACCTTTTACCCAATAGTTTCTATAATCTCTTATATCCAGATCACTTCCATTCCAAACTAACAAATTGTAGATATAACCACCAGCTCCATATCCGGTTCCGAAATCATTAGGATAAAACCTCTTGTTATATGTTAATCCTCCATCTACGGATAGGTTTTTAAATTTCATATTTCCACCAACAGTATAGGTCATTTTGTTCAGTTTGGTATTCGGATATTGCCCCTTATTATAAACATGGGTTAATGAAGTACGAAAACTTCCATACTTACCTTTTTGAGTAACACTCACATTATTATTTGTTACAAAACTGAATTCAAGAAAGTTTTTAAAGTTATTCTTTCCTTTTGACACCAAAGGCATTTCTCTCCACTCATAAGTATTAGGATCATATTGTACTGCCATTCTGCCAATATCCAATTTATCACCCCAAAGTAACTCGTTTGCATTATATTTACCATAAGCACCCGCACTATATGAAGTTTGAACTTCTGGCAATTTCAAAAAGCCGGATTCAAACATAGTACTACTATTAATATCAATATTCAGCCCCTCTTCTTTTCCTTTCTTTGTTGTCACCATAATAGCACCAGCACCACCTCGTGATCCATAAAGAGCAGACGCTGTCGCTCCTTTCAAAACATCGACTGATTCGATGTCGTCGGATGCAATATCCCTCAACGAGAGATTATTATAAGGGACACCGTCAACAACCAACAACGGCGATTCTCCTCGTAAAAGGATAGAAGGAGCTTCATTGAACTCTGTACTATTCTGAACATTCAAACCCGCTATTTTTCCTGTAAGCGCAGTCCCGACATCAACGGATTTTACAGTATTCATTTTGTCTCCTCCAACTTTCTGTACTGCATATCCTAATGCCTTTTCTTCCCTTTTAATTCCTAAAGCAGTAACAACCACTTCGTTCAAAGTTTCTGAATCTTCACGAAGAATGATATGAAAGGATGTTTTATTTTGGGTCTTCAATTCTTGAGAGGCATAGCCAATGTAAGAAATAACCAATGTCGCATCAGGTGCTACATTAAGATAAAAATTCCCATCAAGATCAGATATAACGCCATTCGTTGTGCCTTTTTCTATGATATTGGCACCTATAATCGGTTCACCTTTTGCATCTACGATTTTTCCCTCTATTTTTCGTTCATGTTGTGGAGCAACAATCGTTGAAATAGGATTCACCACTGACAAAACAATATTCACGCCTTCTACAGTAAACGTCAGTCCCGTATTCTTCAATACTTCGGAAAGAATATCTCGAACTGAACGTTTGTTGGCATGTATAGAAACGTGCTGTTTCAAGTTGACATCGCGGTTTGAGATAAACAGATAATCTGTTTGTTTCTCAATTTCATTCAATACCTCCTCTAATTGTACTTGATTTTTATTCAAACTGACTTTCGCATTTTGAGAATTTGCCTGACCTGCAAAAGCGAAACATGAACATAATAGTAAAGAGCAAGTAGTCAATTTCATAACTCTGCAAATTTGAATCCTCCCTGAATCTTTTTTAGGAAAAGACCCAGGTAAAAAATAATTTTTCATACCTTTGTAATTGATTTTAAATTAATAAGTATATTAAAAAATGTACTGCTGAGCCGGGGGTTGTTGGCGCAACTGCCGGCTCTTTTTATGTGTTTCTCATGTGTCCTTCCTCATAGGCAAATCGATTTTATCAGTTAATGTATATGATGTTTTTCTCTTCATCGCGTTTGTACTTGAATGGGAAATCGTTTTGCAAAACACGCAAGGCATGATCCACGCCATCGGAAACCCGCAGTTTCCCACGATAGCCCAAATCTTCCACGGCTTTGTTGTTGACTACGATCTGCACGTCATAGAACTTTTCAAACAGTTCCATGATCGCATGAAATGATTTGTCTTCGATATAGATCAGGCCGTCTTTCCAACGATAGCTGTTAGGATCCGTTGTCGGCACGACTCGCAACGATTCTCCCTGCAACTCCGCTGTCTGTCCCGGAGAGAGGTAGACGGCTTTCGGTGTCTTCGTATTGTAGAGTTTGACCTTACCGGCATAGAGCATTGTCCGGAAATTCGGTTTGTCCTTGTAAGCCTCTACGCTGAAAGTCGTCCCCAATACTTCTACATCATACCGGCTCGTTTTGACGATAAAATGCTTTTTATCTTTCGCCACTTCAAAATAGGCTTCGCCGTCCAGTATTATCTCCCGGCTGTTTTCGGCAAAAGCCATCGGGTAGCGGAGAGATGTATTGGCATTCAACCAGACACTCGTGCCGTCCGGAAGCTGGATGTTCGTACGGTTGCCGGCCGGGACATACACACACTGCAGAGTCTGTGACAATCGATCGATCCGGTAACTATCATACATATAAAAACTCCCCAACAAAATCACAATCGAAGCAGCCACTTTCAAGGACCAACTCAATGCGGGATGCAGCCGGAAACGTTTACCTGAAGCAATTTTTGCGGAAGGCTCGATCGCTGTTTCGTCTGCCAAAATGGAAGCATCGAAGCGAATCCGCTCCCGGATAAAGCGCCGGCGGTTGTCTTCGCTGCCCTCAATCCACTGCCGTATCGCCTCCTTTTCTTCTTCCGAAGCCTGTTTCAGAAAGTAACGGATAAGTATATGTTGGTCTATTTGCATCGTTTCTCTTTTTTTCTGTTTCTATAAGTAGAGCAACTCATCAAAGAAAAATCCCAACCGTAACAGGACTTTTTTTTACTTACCGGCAAATATTTTTCAACCGCGCCCCACGTTTTTGTGATCCGTACCGTCATGAGCGTCTCAATTCAGTTAAACAAATCCGATAGAACGATACGGTGTATTTACTATTAAATGCAAGTCTATTTTGTTTTCGACATTGTCGTGTATATATATGACAATGTCGAATATATTCTTGACAACGCCGAATATATTCCCGACAACATCGAATATCGATTACACTTGCATTAAGTAAACGAAACACAAAAGGACTAATTTAAGAATAACAGCATCAAAGGAATATAGTCTTTCAGTTTCAAGCGGAGATGGTCATTGGCTTTATTAATGTGATAGTCTACTTTTTGTTGGGAAACGCCTAAGATCGACGCTATTTCTTTCCTTGATTTATAATCCAGACGGTTTAACACAAATATATGGCGAGTCTGCTCCGGCAATTCAGAGAGAGACTCCATGACGATTTTCATTATATCTTTGGAAAAGATCGCGCTGTAGCTTTCGTCTTCCAACGTCTGGATACGGGTCGTGATTTCCCAGTCATGCAACTCCGTATGTTTCTTGCTGTATTCGGCTTCCACCTGGATATGCTTCAGGTAATTCAGGCATTTGTTCTTGACGGACTGCAATATATATCCCAAAACGTCCGTATCGGCAGGTAGTGCCTGCTTGTTTTCCCAATAGTACAACAAAGCATCATGCGTCAGATCCTCGGCCGCCTGCAAATCATTTACGTAATAGAAAGCATATCTTACAAAACGCTGATAGTACGTATTGTAAAAGATGCCAAAATTCATCTCCGAATTAATTTCAAATGGATTTATTATGTCTTTCCGATTCTCCAAGAGCAAGTTGCATATGTTGTTGACATTGCAAATATAACTTCTACAAATGGAATCACCCAAATTCCACCGGATTAATTTTTCCTGTTAACAACAGATGCACTTACTCCGGGACAGGCCGGAAACCGAACACGCCTTTATTATACTATCGTTTCAACCAACGATTCAAATGGTTATTGGGTGTGACCAATACGAATTTATAAAAATTCGATTGGGGAAGGGATGTCAAATCAACCTGATATTTCCGGGTAGCGGCAGGCACGACAGCCACCTTTATCCACTCGTCGGGCTGACCGGTCTTGAACTTGTTGTCGCAGGCGGCATAAACAGCCACCTCGGCCTTTTCTGAAATGCAGTCCCAGGATAGCTCAACCGATTGATCATATGGGGAAGTCCGTAATCCGCAAATATCGACATCCCCGATAAAAGGCATTCCATCCTGTTCCCATAAAACGTCACGAGGAACCTCGAATCCCATAAAGCGACAAATGGAAGGAGCGATATCCGTAATGGCAAGCCGATCGCTCTTAAAATAATCGTTCACGGGAAGATTCGTTGAAATCCAAGTGGTTCGCTCACGTAACGATTGTCCGCCGTGGCTGTGGCCGTTTTCCGTACGGCCGTGATCTGTAGTTACCACTATCATCCATTCTTCGTCGAAATTGGCTTCCCGGTATTTCACGGCTTCCCATATACGAGCAACCTGCTCGTCTGCTTTTCTAACATATTCGTCAAAGAAAGCGCCATTTCCGGCTATGTGTCCAGCGTCATCCGTGTACCACAGATACACCCAGCTCAAATCGGGAGCATCTTCGCGGATGCTCTTGGATGCTTCAAGCGATACTTTCTCGTCATAATCAAAGACATGCAAATCTTTCTCCTTATGAGGGTAACGGATGGTATCCAGGTCATAGCCGTCTTTTACGATGTCTATCTTCAGATGGTTCGTTTCCTCTTTTCCCTCTCCCAGCAACACCGTACGGTTGTCTGTCCAACTTGAATAGATCGCTGTTTTGCAGGGTTGTGGCTGTTCTTTGGCTATACGGAACAGCGTCCAATAATTGTAGTTCGGCTTCAGATTCGAATTGCCTCCCACATTATGCTTGTTAAACCAAGTCGAAGTCAACAGATTGGTATATCCGATAGCGGAAATGGTCGGAGTCTGGGAATAACCGCCTATCTCACCTCCCGTATATGCCCGGCCATAAGCCCCTTTCGAAGCGATTCCGAAGATTGCCGGAGTATGCAAACGCTCAATCTGGTCTGCCGGCACTCCGTCAACTATGACAAATACAGCTTTCCGGCTTTTTGCCGCCAAATGGGAGCAGCAAAAACAGAATAAAAAAAAGTAACACAATGTTTTCATGATGATTATATATTATAATGTATAGATATCTTTCCTTCTCAACCTATTCAAATCCGGTAAGTTTGTTTGTAAATTTAGAAAAAAGATTGATCCGGTCCAGATCCCATCCGAATATAAAAATCAATATCTTTACAATCGTTTATCTACAACAAATATCAAGAAAAACACGTTATAGTAAAAAATAAAAAACGGATATGACACGGAAATTATATTTTACAATTTTATCACTGCTCTTCGTCTCTGCAATTTATGCCCAATACGTCCCGGACGTGCTGGGCGATGGCTATCTGCGCCGGACCATTCAGATGCCGGATGATTACGAGGGAAAAGTTGTCTGTACACTCGTCAAAAAGCCGCAACTTCCGGAAACCAAACAGGCTATCCTGTATATACACGGATATAACGACTACTTCTTCCAGAAGCAATTGGGCGACAGCGTGAATGCTCACGGATACAATTTTTATGCCATGGATCTCCGCAAGTACGGACGTTCGATCCTGCCGAACCAGGATCCTTTTTTCTGCAAAAGCCTGACGGAATATTTTGCTGACCTTGACACGGCCTTGGCTATTATCAGGGAGGAAGGGAACAGCAAAATACTGCTGATGGCGCATTCGACAGGTGGATTGATCACTCCTTACTATCTGAACAGCAAACAGGGAAAACTTCCTGTCGACGGATTGATATTGAACAGTCCTTTCCTGGACTGGAATTTCGGATGGATGATGGAGAAGATCGTGATTCCGATAGTTTCCTGCATAGGGAAACTGTTCCCCAACCTGACCGTACAGGGATACGGAGATGCTTCGTATGCCCACAGCCTGCTCAAACAGTTCAAAGGAGAATGGGTCTACAATACGGACTGGAAAATGATTAACGGCCATCCGAAAAAAGCCGGGTGGATAAATGCTATACAGGCAGCGCAAAAAAAAGTGCAGAAGGGGATCAGGCTGGATTGCCCGGTTCTGGTAATGTCGTCAGACAAGTCGTTCCCGGAAACGAAAGATTGGAATAATGAATATTTGTCTTCCGACATCGTACTGAACGTACATGATATTCAAAAATACGGGCAGAAACTGGGTAACACTGTTACGCGCGATACCATACAGAACGGGATGCATGACCTGATATTGTCCGAAAAAGACTCACGAGAACATGCATACCGCTCGGTATTCAACTGGTTACAAAACAAATAAACATGGATGATATTTGTATTTTCAGAATGCTTATGCTTCTTTTTGATATAAGATATCGGGCTGTGAGTTTTAATCCTTACCTTTGTCCTCTCTAAAATGAATATGGAATGAAAGCCTTACAGACAATCATTGCAATCGCCGCTCTTTTCTATGTTGCGGATGCTTTTGCACAGACGGAAGAGGTGGAGGATGCGACTTCATACAAAGCCGAAATTTTCGGATCGGCAAGCAGCGGATCGACCACTCCATTCTGGATGGTGAGCAACCGGTACGGGATAGTGCCCTTGGATGCCGGCAACGGTTATCTCAATGCCGGAATCTTTCATCAGCAACATTTCGGAAAAGGATTTCGGTGGAGTGCCGGACTGGATATTATCGCAGCCGTGCCACGTTATCATAATGTATTTGTCCAACAAGTATATGCCGAGTTGGGATACAAGAGTTTGCTCCTAAGTGTGGGGAGCAAAGAAAACCGGCATTCTCTTTGGGATCATTCCCTTAGTTCCGGCGACATGGTTCTTTCTTCCAACGCACGTCCGATTCCGGAGATAAACCTGAGTATGCCGGAGTTTACCGTTATCCCGTTCACAAAAGGCTGGATGCAGGTAAAAGGTGATTTCGCTGTGGGCAAATCTTTTGACACCGGATATCTGGATGATTTCTCCAACGGGAAACAGACGTATGTGAAAGACGTCCTCTGGCACCATAAATCTCTTTATGTCCGTATTCAGGACACACAAGGAAAATTTCCGCTTTCAGGTATCATCGGCGTACAACATTGGGCGCAGTGGGGAGGAACATCCAGCGATCCGAATATCGGCGTGCAACCCCATTCCCTGAAGGATTTTATCCGGGTGTTTTGCGGTAGCGAAGGCGGAAGCAACGCGACATTGTCGGACCAGATCAATGTGCTGGGCAACCACTTCGGTTCATATGATTTCAAGTTGGAATATACGATGCCGACCTGGAAACTGGCGGCTTATCATCAGCGCTATTTCGATGATAAATCGGGAATGATATTCAGGAACGGGACGGACGGACTTTGGGGAACACAATTGGATTTACCGCGTCTTCCTTGGTTGCGGAAGGTCGTAACGGAATATCTGGTCACCCGCAACCAGAGCGGACCGTTCCATTTTATCACTTTCGATCATGACAAGTATCAGGGTCCGGGCGGCGGCGGAGACAATTACTATAATAACGGAGAATATAAAACCGGTTCTTCTTATTTCGGACATGGGATAGGTTCTCCTCTTCTGACTTCTCCCCTATACAACACGAACGGGGATCTCGATTTCAAGAATACACGTGTCCGTGCCTGGCATCTGGCGTTCGAAGGAGAGCTGTCTCCAATGGTTTCCTATCGTCTGAAATATACGCTCATGAACAGTTGGGGAACACATCATGTCCCATTCTCTAACAACAAGAGAAGCAATTCTGGACTGGTCGAGGTCAAATATCGCCATCCTCGCTTGCAGGGTTGGGAATTTACAGGCGCTATAGCCGCAGATGCCGGTTCGCTCTATGGAGACAATATCGGATTCAGCCTAAGTGTCTGCAAGCGTGGCGTTTTAAAATCCTGGAAATAGTTCATTTATACTGATCCCACAAGGCAGACGCGATGATGTTCTGAGTCTTATCAGCCATCTGTTGCAATCCTTTATGGGATGCGTCCATCCCTTCGGTCTGAATAGGCGGATGAATGACCATCTCCATCTTGTGACGGTGAATATTCAACGATCCGATCGGCAATACATCGAAAGGCCCGTTCAAGGTGATCGGCACAATCGGCAAGTGTTGGTCGGCCGCCATCTGGTAAGCTCCTTTCTTAAAACGGATCATCTTCCCGTCGTATGTACGTGAACCTTCCGGAAAGACCACTACCGACGCCCCGTTTTTCAAGCTGCGCTCGGCCTCCAACACACTACGGGCGGCTGTTTTTGGTGTCGAATTATCGACAAAGATAAAACCGGCTGCCCGGCAAGCAGCTCCCACAAACGGGATTTTAGCGATACCGGCTTTCATCACCCATTTGACCGGGACACCTAAAAAACCATATATAAGGAATATATCAAAAGCCCCCTGATGGTTGGCGACAAAAACATAGGATTGTTTCCGGTCGATATTTTCCCGGCCTTTTACTTCCACCGGACAAAGGGCTAAATGGCAAGTCAGCCAGGACCAAATCATCCCCGGATAATAGGCAAATATTCTTTTCCCTCCCAATAGGCAACCGACAATAACCGTAAGAGCCGTCAATATGGTCAATACCACAAAAACAGGAACCACTAACAGCCATAAATAAAGCATATAAAGTATCCGTAGCATATATAACTGTATTATTTTACAAATATAAAAGCTAAATTCAATGGTTTCATCATTTTTGTCCCAAAATATTTTTGCAATCGGGTTATTATTGCTTTATTTGCGGTAGAAAAATAATAATATATAAACATATCTATCACCATGAACGAATTATTGAAAAATCTGGGGGTAATCGTACTCCTTATCGGTGTTATCATTTTGGCTGTACCGGCAATTAACGGAGGATTGTCAAATACTATTCTTCTTACCGGTTTAGGAGTCATTATTCTGGGTTATATCGGTCATATCGTTATAAACAAGAGACTCGAATAATCACGCACTGACAAATAAAAAAGGCCGCTCGAAAGAACGGCCTTTTTTATTTTATGTCCGGAAATCAAGCTTCCCCTTTCATGCCTCCAATGGGAGGGACAAAGTCTTCAAACTTAGCAGTCTTTCCATTGGCTTGTTCTTCAAACTTCGCCAGATTATCCTGCAAAGCAAACAAAAGTCGTTTAGCATTGTCCGGAGTCAGAATAACACGGCTTTTCACCTGCGCTTTCGGTGCACCCGGCACAACACGGATAAAATCCAATATGAACTCGGATGAAGAATGTGATATGATTGCCAGATTTGCATACGTTCCCTGAGCCATCTCTTCAGACAGCTCTACCTGAATTTCATTTGTCGGTTTGTTGTTTTCCATATTTCCTATGTTTGATGATAAATATTATAGGACAAATATACGGATTAAAATCGGAAAGGTATCAAATAAAAAGGGCTACCTTCACAGACAGCCCTTTTTCAGTTGTGTTTTTAATTCTCAATTCTTTAGACCAATGTAAAAAAAATACCTTATTGTGTTTTATATTTATAATTTCAACGCTTAAACTAAGGCTGTTCGTCTTAGTATTTTCTTTGTTTATTCAACATTACAAAGATATGTCTCATGCAATTAATCGCCAAATACTATTTTATCATTATATGATACTATTTCGTCACAACCTATTCTTTTATTCTGTAAATTAGTTTAAAATCATGTTTCAAACTCTAAAACGAGTACGTACATATTTTTCACGATATTCGGTAGGTGTATTACCTTTTCGTCGCTTAAAAGCCCGATTGAAATTCGATAAGTTATTAAAACCGGATTTATAGCATATTTCTGCTATTGTATCACTTGTGTCAATCAAGCGGCAAACAGCTTCTGCTATACGAATGTCATTCAAATTGTCGATAAAAGTTTTTCCTGTCCACTTTTTCAGAAACCGGGTAAGCGATGCTTCACTCATATTTATTAACGAAGCGAGTTCGGACAATAAAACCGGACGTTGATAATTTTCATGCAAAAACAACATGATCGTATCCAAGCGGTCATTATCTATATTGCTGAAATTTTCCACAGTATTGATAGCATTTAACTTGCGTGCCTTTTCATCTAACGACAAAGTCTTGAGCATATCTATTAAACGCAATAAGTTGTGGAATGAATCCGGCTCATCGCTCGATAGCTTTTTCAATTCAGGCTGAATACGCAAAATCATTTCACGGCTAAAAACAAGACCGCATGAGGCTTTCTCAAACATATCCTTAATGGTCTTGAAATGCCGCTTGTTGATAAGGCTATCAAAAAGAGAAGCATGGAACTGGATTGTAATTTCCAAGATATCCGTATTTTGACATTTGTGGTTTGAATAAGCATGCTTGGTTCCGCCCGCAACCAGCAATAGGTCAAGCTCTTCCATCTCCTCTACCGAATCACCAACAATCCGGATCGCACCACCGGCATTCTCCAAATAGTTCAGTTCAAATTCCGGATGTACATGAAGCGGATAGGAAAAACTGCGTTTGGGGCGCTGCATCACAAGAAAACAGTCTTCCTGTGATAGCGGCGTAATTTCTCTTAAGACATCCACGGAACCCATAATTCTTACTGAACAAGTATTCTTGATACAACGGGACAGTGGTCCGAAGGATACAGATTTCCCAAGCTTTCAGCCAAAACACCATGACGAAGTACTTTGATCTTTCCTTTTACAAAAATATAATCGATCCACACACGTTCGTCCAAAGGAATACGCCCATAGTCGTGGAAGGTCCATTCCGGGCCGTAACGCAAGGGGGCTAATGTACGGGTATGTGTCAAATGACGTGGATCTTTTTCATCCGTCAAAACTTTAATCGGATCATCGGTTGGTACAGCATTAAAATCGCCTGTGACAATCACCGGAAGATTTCCGGCAAGCAGCTTTACCTGCTCTAAGACCAAAGAGGCTCCTTCATGCCGGGCGACCTGTCCCATGTGATCCAAATGGGTATTCAAAAAGAAAAACTCTTTTCCAGACTCCTTGTCTTTGAATATCGCCCAAGTGGCAACACGTTCACAAGCGGCATCCCAGCCTTTTTTGCCTACGGCATTCATATCTTCTGCCAACCAAAAATTACCGCTTTTGACAACAGAGAAACGATCCTTTCTGTAAAAAATAGGAGAATATTCACCTTTTGTCTTACCGTCTTCACGTCCCACCCCGACATAACCATAGCCTGGCAAGCGGTCCAATAAATCTGTCAACTGATTATGCAAGACTTCCTGTGCACCAAACATATCGACATCATAAAACTTGATCACATTGGCTGCCAAGTCTTTCCTGTACTCCCACCAGTTAGCTCCGTCTGATTTTGTACTCATCCGGATATTAAAAGACATAACATTCATTTCATTACCAGCATGTTTGGCAAAAACAACATCTGTAGAGATCAGGAGTGCAAATAGATAGAGTAGAACTTTTTTCATATATGATTCATTTTAATTATCAAGATAATACACAAATATAAGAACTCTGATTTTATTAAACAAATAACAGAAAATAAAAAAGGGCTATCGATAATTCGATAACCCTTCTCTTTATTTATTTCGCATTTTACTCATCGTCTCTGTCCATAGCATTGAAGTCTACGACATTCTTACGATTTGCAAAAATACGTTCGAACTCATCTTTAGCTCCGACAACCAACTTGTCGAAATCACGCTGGCCTGTACCGGCCGGGATCAAATGACCGCAGATAACGTTTTCTTTCAAACCTTCCAAACGGTCCACTTTTCCATTGATTGCAGCTTCGTTCAGCACTTTCGTTGTTTCCTGGAAAGACGCGGCAGACATAAAACTGTTTGTCTGCAAAGCAGCACGGGTGATACCCTGAAGAATCTGGTTAGCCGTAGCAGGAACTGCATCACGAACTTCAACCAACTTCAAGTCACGACGTTTCAACATACTGTTCTCGTCTCTCAACTTACGGACAGTCACAATCTGACCAGCCTGCAATGTCTGAGAATCTCCCGGATCCGTCACAACCTTCTTGCCCCAGATACGATCGTTTTCATCCATTACCTCCAACTTATCAACAACTTGCTGCTCCAGAAAGCGAGTGTCACCCGGATCGATGATTTCAACTTTACGCATCATCTGACGGACGATTACCTCGAAATGCTTATCGTTAATTTTCACACCCTGCAGACGGTATACATCCTGGATTTCATTTACGATATATTCTTGCACAGCCGTCGGCCCCATGATTGCCAAAATATCAGACGGAGTAATCGCACCATCGGAAAGCGGCATACCGGCACGGATATAGTCGTTTTCCTGAACAAGCAACTGCTTAGACAATGGCACCATATATTTCTTTACTTCACCCAATTTGGAAGTAACAGTAATTTCACGGTTACCACGTTTGATCTTACCGAAGCCTACTTCACCATCGATTTCAGAAACGACAGCCGGATTAGACGGGTTACGAGCCTCAAACAATTCTGTTACACGAGGCAAACCACCGGTAATATCACCTGCTTTACTTACTGCACGCGGGATCTTAACCAAAACCTCACCAGCCTTCACCATATCACCCTCGTCTTTTACAACGTGAGCACCCAACGGTAATGAATAATTCTTCAGATAATTTCCGTTTTCATCCACGATATGGGCAGCCGGAGCTTTTGTCTTGTCTTTAGATTCAATAATGATCTTTTCTTTCAAACCGGTCGTTTCGTCACTTTCAACAGTGTAAGTAACATTTTCAACCAAACTTTCAAAATCGATCTTACCGGAAACTTCGGATACGATAACAGCGTTGAACGGGTCCCATTCAATGATTACATCACCCTTCTTGATTGTATCTCCATTTTTGAAGAACAATTTGGAACCATAAGGAATATTGTGAGCCAACAGTACAATCTTCGTTGTCGGATCGATGATACGAAGTTCAGCCAAACGGCTGACAACAACCTGAAACTTCTTACCGTTTTCTTCGCTATCCACCGCACGAAGCTCTTCGATTTCCAAGACACCGTCATATTTAGAAGTGATGCTGTTTTCCGTTGCCACGTTAGATGCAATACCACCGACGTGGAATGTACGCAATGTCAACTGAGTACCCGGCTCACCGATTGACTGTGCTGCGATAACACCCACAACCTCACCTTTCTGAACCATCTGATTCGTTGCCAGGTTACGGCCATAACATTTCGCACAAACCCCTTTCTTGGATTCACAAGTCAATACAGAACGGATCTCAACACTTTCGATCGGAGAATCTTCAATCTTTTTAGCTGCATCTTCACGAATTTCTTCACCTGCCCGAACGATTATTTCACCTGTCAACGGATGAATGACATCATGAACAGAGACACGTCCCAGGATACGTTCACCCAAGCTGGCGATCACTTCATCATTATTCTTCAATTCCGTACAAACCAGACCACGTAATGTTCCACAGTCTTCTTCGTTGATGATTACATCATGAGAGACGTCAACCAAACGACGAGTCAAATAACCGGCATCGGCAGTCTTCAAAGCCGTATCGGCCAAACCTTTACGAGCACCGTGAGTAGAGATAAAATACTCCAACACAGACAACCCTTCCTTAAAGTTTGAAAGAATCGGGTTTTCAATGATCTGACCACCTTCAGCTCCACTTTTCTGCGGTTTTGCCATCAAACCACGCATACCGGACAACTGACGAATCTGCTCTTTAGAACCACGGGCTCCGGAATCCATCATCATGTAGATGGAATTGAAACCGTCGTTATCTGCAGTCAGTTGCTTCATCAAAGTATCGGACAACTTGCTGTTGACATGTGTCCAAGTATCGATAATCTGATTGTAACGTTCGTTGTTGGTGATGAAACCCATGTTATAGTTGTTCATGATCTGTTCAACTTCATCATAACCTTCTTTCACCAATGCCTCTTTTTCAGGCGGGATCAGAACGTCAGCCAAGTTGAAGGACAAACCACCCTTGAAGGCCATATAATAACCCAGATTCTTGATATCATCCAAGAATTGAGCCGTACGGGCAACCCCACAAGCCTTAATCACCTTACCGATGATATCGCGAAGTGCTTTCTTACCCAACACTTCATTGATATAACCGACTTCTTCCGGAACAAATTCATTGACCATCAAACGTCCGACAGAAGTTTCAACCATTCTCTTAACCGGATTGCCTTCTTTATCGATGTCGTTTACATACACTTTAATCGGAGCGTGGATATCCACTTTCTTTTCATTATATGCAATCGTTGCTTCTTCCGGCCCGTAGAATACAAGACCTTCGCCCTGTGTTCCCTTACGCAATTTTGTGATGTAGTACAACCCCAACACCATATCCTGGGAAGGAACGGTAATAGGTGCACCGTTAGCCGGGTTCAAAATATTATGAGAAGCAAGCATCAACATCTGTGCTTCCAATACAGCCTCGTTTCCTAAAGGCAAGTGAACAGCCATCTGGTCACCGTCGAAGTCAGCGTTGAATGCCGTACATGCCAACGGATGCAACTGGATAGCTTTACCTTCGATCAGCTTCGGCTGGAATGCCTGGATACCCAGACGGTGCAAAGTCGGTGCACGGTTCAGCAATACCGGATGACCTTTCATTACATACTCCAAAATATCCCAAACCACCGGTTCCTTACGGTCAACGATCTTCTTTGCAGATTTAACCGTTTTTACGATACCGCGTTCGATCAATTTACGGATCACGAAAGGTTTATAAAGTTCGGCTGCCATATTCTTCGGCAGACCGCATTCATGCATTTTCAATTCAGGACCTACGACGATAACCGAACGAGCCGAATAGTCAACACGCTTACCCAACAAGTTTTGGCGGAAACGACCTTGTTTACCTTTCAAGCTGTCAGAGAGAGACTTCAGCGGACGGTTAGCATCCGTCTTAACAGCACTCGACTTACGAGAGTTGTCGAACAAAGAGTCCACAGCTTCCTGAAGCATACGTTTTTCATTACGCAGAATTACTTCGGGAGCTTTAATATCGATTAATCGTTTCAGACGGTTATTACGGATAATAACACGACGATACAGATCATTCAAATCGGAAGTTGCGAAACGTCCACCATCCAGCGGAACCAACGGACGCAGTTCCGGCGGAATAACCGGTACAACCTTTACGATCATCCATTCCGGTTTGTTACGTCCTCTGGATGCACGGAAAGATTCTACGACCTGCAAACGTTTCAAAGCTTCGTTCTTACGTTGCTGCGAACCGTCTGTACTTGCGCGATGGCGCAATTCGTAGGACAAAGAATCCAAGTCCAAGCGAGCCAGCAAATCATAGATAGCTTCAGCACCGATCTTTGCAATAAACTTATTCGGATCCGTATCTTCCAACATCTGGTTTTCCTTTGGCAGGTTATCCAGAATCTGCAAATATTCTTCTTCCGAAAGCAAGTCTAATTCAGCAACAGTGTCTACACATCCCGGCTGAATCACCACATAACGTTCGTAATAGATAATAGAATCCAGTTTTTTGGTCGGCAATCCTAACAAGTAACCGATTTTATTGGGCAGGGAACGAAAATACCAGATATGAGCGACAGGAACAACCAAGTGAATGTGTCCCATACGTTCACGACGCACTTTTTTCTCTGTAACTTCCACCCCGCAACGATCGCAGACAATACCTTTATAACGAATACGCTTGTATTTACCGCAATGGCATTCATAGTCCTTGATCGGACCGAAAATACGTTCGCAGAAAAGACCGTCACGTTCAGGTTTGTACGTACGATAGTTAATCGTTTCCGGTTTCAAAACTTCACCACTGGAGTTTTCAAGAATTTCTTCAGGGGAAGCCAGACCGATGGTTATTTTTGAAAAGTTACTCTTTATCTTGTTTTCTTTTCTAAAGGCCATATTTTTTATTTATAAAGAGTTATCAATGAATAAGCAGATGGGCAGAACCCATCCACTTATATTGTTTTTGAATTAATCCAAAGTAAAGCTTAAACCAAGACCTCTCAGCTCATGCAGCAATACGTTCAGTGATTCGGGAATACCCGGTTGTGGCATCGGATCACCCTTCACTATTGCTTCGTAAGCCTTAGAACGTCCGACAACGTCGTCAGACTTGATCGTAAGAATTTCCTGAAGAACATGTGCAGCACCGAAAGCTTCCAGTGCCCAGACTTCCATCTCTCCGAAACGCTGACCACCAAACTGAGCCTTACCACCCAGAGGTTGCTGAGTAATAAGAGAGTACGGACCGATTGAACGAGCGTGCATCTTATCATCAACCATGTGACCCAACTTCAAGAAGTAAGTAACCCCCACTGTAGCCGGCTGGTCAAAACGTTCACCGGTTCCACCGTCATACAGGTAGCTCTTACCGTAGCGAGGTAATCCGGCTTTGTCTGTCCATTCGTTCATATCATCCAAAGTCGCACCGTCGAAAATAGGAGTTGCAAATTTAACTCCCATCGTACGGCCTGCCCAACCTAATACAGCTTCAAAAATCTGTCCCAAGTTCATACGGGAAGGCACACCCAGCGGGTTCAAACAGATATCAACCGGAGTTCCGTCTTCCAGGAACGGCATATCTTCCTGACGGACAATCTTAGAAACAATACCCTTGTTACCATGACGACCCGCCATCTTATCACCGACCTGGATCTTACGTTTTTTAGCAATATAAACCTTAGCCATCTGAACAATGCCTGTCGGCAGTTCATCACCGATCGTAAGGTCGAATTTCTTACGTCTCAGCTCAGCATCCAGCTCCTTATATTTCTTCAGATAGTTCAGGATCACCTGTTTGATAAGTTCATTCTTATCAGCATCGGCGGTCCATTTGCTTACCTGGATAGAATTATAATCCAATTCTTCCAGAGCCTTGCGAGAGAACTTGACTCCTTTCGCAATGATCTCTGTATTCATATAGTCTTTAACCCCCTGAGAAACTTTGCCATTAGTCAAAACCAACAATTTGTCGACCAACAGATTCTTCAGGTCAGCCATCTTCATTTCGTATTCTTCATCCAACTTAGGCAGAATAGCCTTATCTGTCAGTCTGGATTTACGTTTCTTGATAGCTTTAGAGAATAAAACAGTTTCAATAACAACACCACGAAGAGACGGAGTAGCCTTCAAAGAAGCATCCTTCACGTCGCCGGCCTTGTCACCAAAGATCGCACGAAGCAATTTTTCTTCAGGAGAAGGATCGGATTCACCTTTCGGAGTAATCTTACCGATCAAAATATCACCCGGTTCGATGCGAGCACCTACACGTACAATACCTCTTTCATCCAAATCCTTAGTTGCTTCTTCGCTGACATTCGGGATATCGGATGTCAATTCTTCCATACCACGCTTCGTTTCACGAACTTCCAAAATGTATTCGTCAACGTGGACTGAAGTAAAGAAGTCTTCACGAACCATACGTTCGTTCAGAACAATAGCATCCTCATAGTTGTAACCCTTCCACGGCATATACGCCACTTTCACGTTACGTCCCAATGCCAACTCGCCATTCTGAGTAGAGTAACCTTCCGTCAGAATATCGCCGGCCTTCACACGCTGACCGCGGTGACAGATCGGACGCAAATCGACTGTCGTACTTTGGTTCGTTTTACGCCATTTCGGAATATTGTATGTTTTAACCGAATCTTCGAAGCTTACAAATTCTTCATCTTCGGAACGATCATACTTAATCTTGATACAAGTCGCATCCACAAACACAACTTCACCTTCACGTTCAGCCATGATCTGAGTACGCGAATCGCGAGCAACCTGTGCTTCGATGCCTGTACCTACAATCGGAGCATCCGTACGCAACAAAGGAACTGCCTGGCGCATCATGTTAGATCCCATCAATGCACGGTTGGCATCATCGTGTTCCAAGAACGGGATCAAAGAGGCCGCAATAGAAGCAATCTGCTGCGGAGCGACGTCCATCAAGTCGATTTCCGTAGGAGGAACGACCGGGAAATCAGCTTCAAAACGAGCTTTAACTCTATCACGAATAAACTTGCCGTTATCATCCAACGGAGCATTACCCTGGGCAATCGTCAGTTCTTCCTCTTCCTCTGCTGTATAATACTGTAAACCTTCTTCGGAAAAGTCAACCTTACCATCGACAACCTTACGGTACGGGGTGGATATAAAACCAAGATCATTAATCTTGGCATACACACACAGAGAAGAGATCAAACCAATATTCGGTCCTTCAGGAGTTTCAATCGGACAAAGACGTCCATAATGCGTATAGTGTACGTCACGAACCTCAAATCCGGCACGTTCACGAGACAAACCGCCCGGTCCCAATGCAGATAAACGACGTTTGTGTGTAATTTCAGCCAGCGGATTCGTCTGGTCCATAAACTGAGACAAAGCATTCGTACCGAAGAATGAGTTAACGACAGACGAAATAGTCTTCGCGTTAATCAAATCAATCGGAGTAAACACTTCATTGTCGCGCACGTTCATACGCTCACGAACAGTACGAGACATACGAGCCAAACCGATGCCGAACTGGTTGTACAGCTGTTCACCCACCGTACGCACACGGCGGTTGCTCAAGTGGTCGATATCATCAACGATCGCTTTCGAGTTGATCAACTCAATCAGATATTTGATGATCTCGATTATATCTTCTTTTGTCAAAACCTTAATATCATTGCTGGTAGTAAGGTTCAACTTCTTATTAATTCTGTAACGGCCAACTTCACCTAAATCATAACGCTTTTCAGAGAAGAACAGGTTCTGAATGACTTCACGGGCACTTGCTTCATCTGCAGGCTCTGCATTTCGCAACTGCCGGTAAATATACAGGACAGCTTCCTTTTCAGAGTTACTGGGGTCTTTCTGGAGCGTATTATAGATGATAGCATAATCTGAAAGATTCTGGTCTTCGCGGTGCAACAGAATGTTCTGCGTACCAGATTCCAGTATAGCCTCAATATTGTCGCTATCAAGAACCGACTCACGGTCGATGATAACATCGTTACGTTCAATAGAAACGACCTCACCGGTATCTTCATCTACGAAATCTTCCACCCAAGTCTTCAAAACACGGGCAGCCAATTTACGACCGATCAACTTTTTCAAGTTAGCCTTCGATACTTTTACTTCTTCAGCCAGATTAAAGATTTCGAGAATGTCTTTATCGCTTTCAAAACCAATAGCCCTTAAAAGGGTAGTTACAGGTAATTTCTTTTTACGGTCGATGTAAGCATACATCACATTGTTGATGTCTGTAGCGAACTCGATCCAGGAACCTTTAAAAGGAATAATACGTGCCGAATACAACTTCGTACCATTAGCATGTGTACTTTGTCCGAAGAACACACCCGGTGAACGGTGCAATTGTGAAACCACAACACGCTCTGCACCATTTATCACGAAAGTACCTCTTTCCGTCATGTACGGAATCGGCCCCAAATACACATCCTGTATCACCGTGTCGAAATCTTCGTGGTCAGGATCTGTACAATACAGTTTTAACTTCGCTTTTAAAGGCACACTATAGGTTAACCCACGCGCAATACATTCATCAATCGTATAGCGAGGCGGATCTATATAGTAATCTAAGAACTCCAACACAAAATTGTTACGTGTATCTGCTATCGGGAAATTCTCGGCAAATACCTTATACAATCCCTCCTTTTTTCTCTTTTCAGGAGGTGTGTCAAGTTGAAGAAAGTCTTGGAATGACTTCAATTGTACTTCGAGAAAGTCCGGATATGGGAACTGATTTTTGATCGAAGCAAAATTAACTCTTTGGTTTTCAGCTGTTGAAGACATCTAGTAAGGAATTTATTGAACTTATTGAAATTATAGACACAAAAAGGTTAAGAATCTCCTTTAATGGAGACTCTTAACCAAATCACCTGATTACCAGGTTATAAATACTATTTAAGCTCAACTTCAGCTCCAGCTTCTTCCAACTGTTTCTTTAATGCTTCAGCATCAGCTTTAGCGATTCCTTCTTTGATAGCGCTAGGAGCACTGTCAACCATATCTTTAGCTTCTTTCAAACCAAGACCTGTTAATTCTTTTACTAACTTAACGATAGCCAGCTTGTTTGCACCAGCTGCTTTCAATACTACGTCAAAAGAAGTTTTTTCTTCAGCAGCAGCAGCAGCGCCACCAGCAGCAGGACCAGCAACAGCAACAGCTGCAGCTGCAGGTTCGATACCATATTCTTCTTTCAGGATTGTAGCCAGTTCGCTAACTTCTTTTACGGTCAGGTTTACTAATTGTTCTGCAAAAGCTTTCAAATCTGCCATTTTTGTATGATTTAAATGTTTGTTTATCTGTGTAAATTAAAAAAATTATCTTTCTTCCAGAGTCTTCAACAGACCATGGATAGTTTGTCCTGATGACTGAAGAGCAGAAATAACGTTCTTTGCCGGAGATTGCAACAACATGATAACATCTCCGATAAGTTCGTTTTTGCTCTTGATACTTACCAAGGCTTCGAGGTTTTCTGCACCTACATAGAAACTTTCCTGTACATAGGCAGCTTTCAATGCCGGTTTTGCAGGAGCATCCTTCTTTGCATCCTTAGTAAATTCCTTAATCAGACGAGCAGGAGCATTAGCGGTGTGTGAGAACATCACAGCCGTATTGCCTTTCATTGCAACCTGCAGAGGAGAAAAATCACCTTCTACATTTTCCAATGCCTTTTTAAGCAAGTTATTCTTTACAACAACCAACTTGATCTCGTTTTTGAAACATTCCCGTCTCAATTTGCTGGTCTTCTCAGCATCCAATGCTTCGATGTCAGTCAAATAGAAATTAGGATATTCCTTTACGATCTCAGTCAGTTGACCTATAATTAAGCCTTTATCTTCCTTTTTCATTGTCCAATAATTTTAATTAGTTTTCTTCAACTGATTTGGGGTCAATTTTAATACCCACACTCATTGTACTTGAAAGATAAATGCTCTTTATATATGTACCTTTAGCTGCAGACGGTTTCAACTTCAAAAGAGTTGAAATAAATTCCTTGGCATTGTCACGGATCTGATCGGGATTAAAAGAAATCTTACCGATTGAAGTGTGAACGATACCGGATTTGTCTACCTTAAAGTCGATCTTACCCTGCTTAACTTCTTTCACTGCGTTGCCGATTTCATTGGTAACCGTACCACTCTTCGGGTTAGGCATCAAACCACGCGGGCCTAATACTCTACCCAGAGCACCGATCTTACCCATGATAGAAGGCATCGTGATAATTACGTCAATATCAGTCCAACCGCCTTTAATCTTTTCAATATACTCATCTAATCCAACATAGTCAGCTCCTGCAGCAGTAGCTTCAGCTTCCTTGTCTGGTGTACATAATGCGAGAACCCGAACCTGCTTACCCGTTCCGTGAGGCAGTGAAACCACGCCTCTCACCATTTGGTTAGCTTTACGAGGGTCAACACCTAAACGAACATCAACATCTACAGACGCATCAAACTTAGTAGTAGTAATTTCTTTTACCAAAGCTGAAGCTTCTTTCAATGTGTATGCTTTCCCAGCTTCAATCTTGCCCAAAGCCAACTTTTGATTTTTTGTAAGTTTACTCATCTCAATTGAAGTTTATTAATTATTACCCGGGAATGTCCCTTTAACAGTGATACCCATACTTCTTGCTGTTCCGGCAACCATTCTCATGGCTGACTCGACAGTGAAGCAGTTCAGATCGACTAACTTGTCCTCTGCAATAGTTTTTACCTGATCCCAAGAGATTTCAGCAATCTTCTTACGATTCGGCTCAGCAGAACCACTCTTCTGTTTGGAAGCTTCCAACAACTGGATAGCAACAGGAGGAGTTTTCACAACAAAGTCGAAAGACTTATCGGCATAGTAAGTAATTACAACAGGTAATATCTTACCGGCCTTGTCTTGGGTTCTGGCATTAAATTGCTTGCAAAACTCCATAATATTAATACCCTTAGAACCCAGAGCAGGTCCTACAGGGGGAGAAGGGTTTGCTGCTCCTCCTTTAATCTGCAATTTGATTTGTCCAGCAACTTCTTTAGCCATTGTTTCTAAAATTTTTTAGATATATAACATCGATAACTTTTAAAGAAAGACCGTACTTTTCGTAACAAGAGCACTTATTCTTTCTCCACTTGCATATAACCCAACTCAAGCGGGGTTTTACGTCCGAAGACTTTCACCATCACTTTAAGTTTCTTTTTCTCGGCATTGACCTCTTCGATCACACCCGTGAAACCGTTAAACGGTCCAAAAGTGATTTTCACATTCTCACCAACATAAAACTGGATATCCAGGTCATCCTGCTGTTCCTGCAATTCGTCAACCGTACCTAAGATACGACTCACTTCTGCCGGACGCAAGGGAACGGGATTGTCCGATCCACCCAAAAAACCGATTACGTTAGGAATGTTTCTCAATCGATGAGCGACTTCTCCTACCAAAGCGGCTTCTACCAAAACGTATCCCGGCAAGTAAGCGCGTTCTTTCATCACCTTCTTACCATTACGTACCGTAAAAGTCTTTTCAGTAGGGATCAAGACCTGTGACACATACTCACCCAAGTCAGTATTCTTCAGCTCAGCCTCAAGATACTCTCTGACTTTATTCTCCTTGCCGCTAATGGCACGCAGAACATAAAATTTCTTTTGAATATCAGACATACTTTAAACTGATTAAAAGATTTTCTCGTAGAAGAAACGCATCACGCCCTCAAAGCCCAAATCAATAACAAAGATTAATGCCGCGATTATAAGGGAAGCAAACATAACAACCACAGCACTATTGGAAAGCTCTGTTCTCGTAGGCCAAGAAACTTTATAAACAAGTTCGTTATAAGATTCCTTAATATAATTAATTATCTTTTTCATCGAATCTATAGATTTTTAGCACGGAACGAGAGGCTCGAACTCCCGACACCTGGTTTTGGAGACCAGTGCTCTACCAACTGAGCTAGTTCCGTAAAATAGCCAGTCCTTAAAAAGACTGGCTACATTTTATGTATTTGAATTAGTTTTCTAATTCTGTGATCTGACCTGCACCTACTGTACGTCCACCTTCGCGGATAGCGAAACGAAGACCTACGTTACAAGCTACCGGATAGATCAGTTCAACGTCGATTGTAACGTTATCACCAGGCATTACCATTTCTGTTCCTTCCGGAAGAGTGATTTCACCTGTTACGTCCAATGTACGGATATAGAACTGAGGACGATATTTGTTGTGGAACGGAGTGTGACGACCACCTTCTTCTTTCTTCAAGATATAAACCTCAGCTTTGAAGCGAGAGTGTTCTTTAACCTGACCCGGGTGGCAGATTACCATACCACGTTTGATTTCGTTCTTGTCGATACCACGAAGCAACAAACCAACGTTGTCACCAGCTTCACCCTGATCCAGCAACTTACGGAACATTTCAACACCTGTAACAACAGATTTCTTTCCGGCAGCACCCAGACCGATGATCTGAACTTCATCACCAACTTTTACGATACCAGTTTCGATACGACCTGTAGCAACTGTACCACGACCTGTGATAGAGAATACGTCTTCGATCGGCATCAAGAAAGGCTTGTCAATTTCACGCGGAGGCAGCGGAATCCAAGTATCGCAAGCATCCATCAATTCCATTACTTTTTCTTCCCATTTCGGGTCACCGTTCAAAGCACCCAGAGCAGAACCACGGATAATCGGAGTGTTATCACCGTCGAAATCATAGAAAGAAAGAAGTTCTCTCATTTCCATTTCAACCAGTTCCAACATTTCCTCGTCGTCTACCATGTCACATTTGTTCATGAAAACAACCAATCTCGGAACGTTTACCTGACGAGCCAACAGGATGTGCTCGCGAGTCTGAGGCATAGGACCATCAGTAGCAGCAACTACGATGATAGCACCGTCCATCTGAGCAGCACCAGTTACCATGTTCTTTACGTAGTCGGCGTGACCCGGACAGTCTACGTGAGCATAGTGACGGTTTGCAGTCGAATACTCTACGTGAGAAGTGTTGATAGTGATACCTCTTTCTTTTTCTTCAGGAGCGTTGTCGATTGAGTCGAACGAACGCAGTTCTGAAAGACCTTTCTTTGCCAATACTGTTGTGATAGCAGCTGTCAAAGTTGTTTTACCGTGGTCAACGTGACCAATCGTACCAATGTTCACATGTGGTTTCGATCTGTCAAATTTCTCTTTTGCCATAACTTAATTGTTCTTTATTTGATTAATGATCATGTTCTAAAATATCATTGAGCCGGTGCCGAGACTTGAACTCGGGACCTCTTCCTTACCAAGGAAGTGCTCTACCGCTGAGCTACACAGGCAATAAATAAGAGCGGAAGACGGGACTCAAACCCGCGACCCTCAGCTTGGAAGGCTAATGCTCTATCAACTGAGCTACTTCCGCAATTTGTTCGTTTCTTAATTTTCAATTATCAAGAAACGAGTGGGCAGTGATGGATTCGAACCACCGAAGTCGAAAGACAGCTGAGTTACAGTCAGCCCCATTTGGCCACTCTGGTAACTG
>UMLO01031448.1_pt1 | contig 41128 bp, 30 predicted proteins | sample 1966551 | NCBI WGS metagenome assembly UMLO01 (sample SAMEA4836201, study PRJEB28245) | human gut metagenome | biome: gut microbiome; material: fecal sample | place: Denmark | collected 2008
GAAAAGAGGAAAATCGAAAGGTTTTCCTCTTTTTTTATTTGGCAGTCTGCATTTATTTACATTCCTTTGTGTTGTAACACATGAAAAATACAAACTTTCTTTTACTGCTATTTCTTACAACAATTGTATTTGCGTGCACAAAGGCAAACACGCAAATACAATTGTTATCGAAAAATTTCCGATAGAAGGATCTCTCGTGGCTGAAATCAAAAAGATCCCGCCTGTAGCTATGACCCCGCACAATATTTTCGTATCCGGAAATCATCTGGTTCTATATAATGCCCGTAAAGATACCTTATTCGATGTTTTCACAATCCCGGATCTTGAATGGAAATTTGCAGCCGGGATACAAGGACAAGGACCACAAGATTTCTATCAATTGGAGAGAAGATACATCCATCATCTATTGGGGCGGAATGAACAGCGAAGCCGAATATCTTTTGTCGGATTCTCATTCTAAACCGAAAGAATTAGCTCCCTACCCTGACTGGGACAAGACAGGCAGCCAAGAAGAGCCTATTTTCAAATATGTAAAAAACAGCGTCCTCAATAACGATCATACCCGTTTCATCTCTTTTTACGGATATTTCAAACGATTCCGTATCCTGGATACGGACGGAGATATCATAAAGAATGTAGTCGTAAAAACACCTCCATACGAAGAGGCAATCAAAGAAGAGATGCAAGACCGCACTATCTATTATCACATTCCCCCACACACTAACGGAAAATACATCTATGTTATGTGTAAGAACTCGACTCGCGCAGAAGACAGAATACAGGAATTGCAAGTATGGAACTGGGAAGGAGAACCCATAGCCCGATACGATATGGACCGGAAATTAACCCTTTTCACCATATCCGAAAAAGAAAAGAAACTATATGCCGTAGACGGAGACACAGAAGATGCCATCTATGTATATGACTTACCCCTCCCTTAATTGCATTTTCTAAAGATATTGAAGTAAAAACACTCCTTTCTTCAAAGAATATCATTACTTTTGCTATTGTGTTTACTAACTATAAAAACAAGGATATATGAAAAAGATGAAATGGATATATGCACTACTGGCCATACTTCTGCTGACAAGCTGCGGAACGCTCATGCAACCCTATCAAATGGACAGCAAGATGAAAGACATCGAATTAGGCATGACCAAAAAAGAAGTGATCTCCATATTGGGAAAAGATTTCGAATCGGCAGGCGCCCGCATGACCTCCGAAGGTTCGATCGAAACCATCAGTTACAAGACTGCTTCCATGAGTGAAAACACAGAAGGGTATTACCTGTTAAGTTTCAAAGACGGAAAACTGATCGAATGGTTTAAGGAAAAATATCCGGCACATAACCACTGATATTCAAAAGACAAAAACTCTTTTTCCTAAATCAAAACCTATTAATATCATGAATACAAAGAAAAATATAAAAAAAACAGAAAACATAGAGTAGGTTTATTCCACTTCTCCGTCATTAATATATAGAGAACAGACTATATAGCTATGCGGAAAAAAGAAAACATAGAAGAAGAGGAACAACATCTTTGGATAACTTGCTTTCGTTCAATGGAAGAGAAAATTCCTGAAGCGGAAATAGATCAGCATTGGAAAGAATTGAATCAAAAATTGAAAAAAGGTAATAGCCTACGAAAGTTCCGGTACATTTATATACAGGTAGCTTGTGCAGCAGCCATGTTACTCGGCGTGCTTTTCGGAACATACCATTATTGGATTTATGCACCTAATTCCATAGAAAAAGCAATCGCGTCGTTAGAGGATTCCGTTATAGATACGACCAGACAAGTGACTCTCATCACGCATGCTAACGAAAGGATAATAGCCGGCGAAAAAGCATATATCAGTTATTCCCAACAAGGAAAAACATTTGTCAACAAGCAACAGGTAGAAATTGGGAAACAAAAGACAGAGTATAACCAGTTGATCGTTCCTAAAGGCCAATCTTCACGCCTGATGTTAGCAGACAGTACTGTGCTCTATATCAATGCCGGAACCAAAATACTTTATCCGAGCGTATTTGCTGATAAATACAGAGAAATTTATGTAGACGGAGAAATCTTCATCGAAGTAAAGAAAAACACGAAGCAACCATTCATCGTAAAGACACCGGAATTCGATGTGCGGGTGACAGGGACAGCATTCAATGTCTATGCCTATAAATCCATGAATGAAGCAGAAGTTGTTTTGCTTAGAGGCGGGGTGCAGGTAAAGGATCATGCAGGTCATGAAACAACAATAAAGCCCAACGAATTATTAAAATTAACTGATGGCATTACACAATCCACTTATAAAGTGGATGCTTCCGAATATATAGCCTGGACAAAAGGACGCTTTCCTCTACAAGACCGTAGCATGCGGAGTATCCTGCAACGGCTTGGTCTTTACTATGGTTGCGAGATAACTTGCGATGATGCAGTCAGCACTTTATCGCTACAAGGAACCATCGATATGAGTGTTCCTTTGGTTAAAGTTTTCGAACGTATTTCCAAAATACATCCTATCAACATTACTCAGAATACAAAAGGATATCATTTGACAATTAACCTTAATACTAATCTTTAAAATAATTTGTGCCTATGGGGAAGGATAAATGACACACACCAATCTAATATCTACTATTATGTAGACATTTTATCTAATCTTGATTTTATATCATATTATAACATGGACTATCATACAAAAGCGAGTCCGGACAACTCCTACATCATCCGAACTCTGCTGGGATAGACATTTTATGTCCTAAAATTAAAAATATTACAAATATATGAATCTTTGAAAAGGAAAGCTCTCCTTGGAGCGATGTTAGTATTTTTTTACATAGCTTTTTCTATTCCTGCATACGCGGCTGAGCCACAAGAAAAAGTATTTACATTTGAAATGCATGATGTTGCCTTACAGGCTGTTTTCAATCACATCGAAAAAAATAGCGATTATGTATTTTTGTATTCTACGAACAAAAGTATCTTGAAAAAAGTAGATATCAACATTCATGAGAAAAGCCTCAAACAGATATTGGATGAACTTTTGACGAATACGGGACTGACCTATGAAATTGATGGGAAACAGGTTATCGTGAATTCTATCCAAGAATCAACCAACCAGCAAGAAAAGGGCAAACAACAAAATGAAAAAAAGAAAGTGATACGAGGTATTATCACTAATGCCCAAACGTCTGAAGCGGTTATTGGAGCAACTATCATGGTGAAAGGAACAACCAATGGCACTACTTCCAATGTTGACGGCGAGTTCACATTAGAATGTTCCGAGGGTGACAGCTTGGCAATCTCTTTTATCGGTTATGAAGAAGAAAGACGCGTGGTGGATAAGACCAATATTTATACAATTGCATTGAAAGAAGCTACTGAAATGTTGAGTGAAGTGGTTGTAACAGCTTTTGGTGTCGGACAAAAAAAAGAATCATTAGTAGGTGCAGTCCAACAAATTAAGCCTCAAGAATTAAAAGTACCGTCATCCAGTTTGAGTACTGCCTTTGCCGGACGTATGGCCGGTATCATTGCCGTCCAACGCAGTGGCGAACCTGGAGCCGACGGGGCTAATTTCTGGATACGCGGTAAGTCTACATTCAGTGGCGCGACTGGAGCCCTAATTATCATGGATGGTGTAGAAATCAATTCCTCTGAGTTAAATTCACTTGATCCAGAAGCCATTGAAAGTTTTTCTATACTAAAAGATGCTACAGCTACAGCCCTGTATGGAACTCGCGGTGCTAACGGTGTGATGATAGTCACTACTAAAAATGGCAAGAACTTAGATAAACCCATAATCAACTTCCGCATGGAAGGTTCCATTTCTTCCATGACGCGAACCCCCGAAATGGTTGACGGAATCACTTATATGGAAATGTTTAACGAAGCGGTCTCCCGTCCCGGTTGCGACGTTGCCCCCTATTCCCAAGAGAAAATAGATGCAACAAAGGCAAAAGTGAATCCATATATATATCCGAATATAAATTGGTATGACGAGATGTTTAACAATAGCGCATTCTCAGAAAGAGCGAACTTGAACATACGGGGAGGCAGCTCAAAAATGGACTATTTCATGAGTGCAAGTTTTAAACATTATGGAGGACATCTGAAATCATTAAGCGAAGATTACTTTTCTTATAATAACAATGTGCGTAACTTCAATTACGATTTCATCAATAACCTGAATGTATACCTTACTTCGACAACAAAGATTTCACTGGGTTTGAATTTATCTGTTGCAGACAAAAAATCACCAGTTGCCAATGTGGATAACATATTTCAGTCAGCATTGAAAGCCAACCCTGTAGATTTTCCTATACTTTTCCCGTCTGACAACCCTGACAGTGACATCGTATTTTGGGGAGACAAACAAGGAGGTACCCAAGGACAAGGTTGGTACGGAAATCCTATTGCCAACTATGTTACCGGATATAAAAGCAATCGTCAAACAACCATTACGGCTAATTTCAAGCTAACGCAAGATTTAGCGATGATAACCCCGGGATTAAAATTCAATGGATTATTCTCTTTTAAAAATTACAGTTATTCCATGGTCACCCGCCAAGCCGGTTATAATCACTACTATTTGTCTTCTTATGATCCAGAAAGTCTTGATTATGAAATTTCCCGTATTGGAGATGAGGTAAGTACAGCTTTGCAAAACGACGGTTCCCAGGGAGGTAATCGCAAAATGTATTTTCAAGCCATTTTGGATTACAACCGTACATTCAATGAAACCCATGATGTAAACCTGATGTTTCTATATAATCAAGAACAATATGAAATAAACGGTCCAACAGATTTTTTCTCTTCTCTTCCACAGCGCAAACAAGGTATTGCCGGACGAGCTTCTTATTCATACGATGGACGTTATTTTGCTGAAGTCAATTTTGGTTATAATGGTTCCGAAAATTTTGCTAAAGGACATCGCTTCGGCTTCTTCCCTTCCGTAGCCTTAGGATACAATATCTCAAACGAAAAGTTTTGGGAACCTATACGTTCAGCTATTTCCAATTTGAAAATCAGAGGATCGTGGGGATTGGTAGGTAATGATGCCACAAATGCCGGTCGTTTTGCTTACATGGAAGACTTAGTGCTTGGCGGTAGTAAAAGTTATACTACAGGTTTAGATCAAAATACGTCTTACGCTGGCCCTATATGGAACAGATACTATAATCCAGACTTAACATGGGAAGTCGGAGAAAAAATAAATTTGGGTATAGACCTGCAGCTATTCAACGATTTGAATGTAACATTTGATATATTCAAAGAGAAAAGACGTGACATTTTTATGACACGCGAGAATTCTGTTCCTGAAATCATGGGTACTGGTAACACTAAAATCACTTCTAATAATGGAGAAATGGAAAATAAGGGCTTGGATTTTGCAATAGACTATAACAAGCAAATAAATAAAGATCTTTTCTTATCTTTCAAAGGGACATTTACTCTTGCTCACAATAAGATATTAAAAATGGACGAACCTCCTTATTGGGAATATCCGGGCTTATCAAAAGTGGGACACTCGATGGGAGTCTATTTGGGATATGTAGCAGAAGGATTATTTTCAGACCAAGCAGAAATTGATAATTCACCACGCCAAGATTTAGGTTATAATCCATTGCCAGGTGATATCAAATACAAAAATCAACCCAATGCCGAAGGTCAATATGATGATATAATCAATAGTAACGACCGTGTTCCCATAGGGCATCCGACTGACCCGGAAGTTGTATACGGATTTGGTCCGTCTGTGAAATGGAAGAACTGGGATTTTTCTCTCTTTTTCCAAGGGGCTGCCCGTTCTTCTTTAATGATGTATGATATACATCCCTTTGGAACTCTTTCCATTAAAAGTATGTTTCAATTTATCGCGGATGATCATTGGAGTGTGGACAATCCAAATCCTCAAGCTCAATACCCCCGTTTGACCAAAGACGATAACAACAATAACACTCCATATTCTACATATTGGTTGAAAAACGCTGCTTTCCTGAAATTGAAAAATGCAGAAATCGGTTACACCTGGAAAAAAATGCGTTTCTATATAAGTGGAGCGAATTTATTAACATTCTCTCCGTTTAAACAGTGGGATCCGGAAATGGGAAGTGGAAATGGACTTCGCTATCCTACACAAAGAGTGTTTAATATCGGTTTCCAAATGACCATACAGTAATCAATCATTATATATATATCATATTATGAAACTAAAATATTTATTCCATAGCTTCCTCTTATTATTGTTAGGATTATCTTCTTGTAACTATCTGGATATTGTTCCGGACGAAATTGTAAAAGAAGAAGATACATATGAAACTCCAGAGTTAGTACGAGACTACCTTTACTCTTGTTATGCTTATTTACCTGCCAATAGAGATATTAGCAGCCATGGTTATTGGATGACGTGTGGTGCAGAGATTTCTTTCTATCGGAAAGAAAAATTCTCGACTTTCAATGAAGGGACCTACGGACCTTCCAGTCTACACATGACCGTAGACACCTGGTCTCCCATTTGGGAAGGTATCCGACGGTGTTATATGTTCTTAGATATTTTGGACAAGGCAAAAGGATTAGTGCCTTCAGACTTACAACATTATCGAGGTGAAGCTAATTTTCTGATTGCCTACTATCATTTTCTATCTTTACGCCTATACGGACCGACATGTATTATAGATAAATTATACGATCCAAAACTGGATACATCCGAGCTTCCGGAACGTAGCAGTTTTGACGATGTCGTAGATTTTATAAATCGTAAGCTGGATGAGGCTTTCCCTGATCTGGCTACCACTTATTCAGGTGTTGATTTCGGTCGAGCCACACAGGCTGCGGTGTATGCATTAAAATCCCGTATGTACTTATATGCAGCTTCTCCCCTATTCAATGGAAATAGTGACATGTATGCCGATTTTAAAAGTAAAATAGATGGAAGACATTTAATTTCTCAAGAATATTCCGTAGATAAATGGAAAAAAAGTGCACAAGTCACATTGGAAGCCATTCATGAATTAGAAAAATTAGGTTTTCGTTTATATGACGATCAAGATGCAGGAAAACCGGATGAAAAACGTCCCTGTTTATCCAATCCGGCCCAACGCCGTATCCGCTATTCAGTTTCCGATTTCTCAATACTAAATCCGGAAGTGATTTTTGCCGATACAAGAAAAGAAGGACATTATGATATCCAGAACAGATCCATTCCCAGACAATTCAAAAAGATTGTATATACTGGATCCGGAGGTATCGCACCGACACTGCAAATGGTAGAATACTTCTATACCAAAAACGGTTTACCCATCAATAAAGATAAGACCTATGATTATGACGGACGCTTTGATATTATTGAATTACCTATAAATTATGACGGAAATAACTACTCCGATGTCAGTAACGGTACTTCTATAAAGTTACATTTGGATAGAGAACCACGTTTTTATGCCAACATTGGTTTCCATCATGGCTTCTTTGAGATTACCAAATATGACGGGCAATTAACTAATGCGGATCCGGCAAAACGGGTTATCATTGAAGAATTACGTAATAGTGACAAACATGGTAAACGTAATCAAGATTTATATTATTCCGTGACGGGTTATCATAATAAAAAGTTAATTCATCCCAGCTATGAAACCGGACCAGTAAAGTATCCATTACCTATTTTCCGTATGGCAGAAATTTATTTGAATTATGCTGAAGCTCTGATTGAAATAGGTGAAGATCTGCAAACTGCAAAAACTTATATCGATAAAATTCGTATTCGTGCCGGTATTCCAACCGTTGATGAGGCTTGGAATAATTATTCCACGCAACCTGGTTATCAAAATACACAAGAAGGTTTGCGAGAAATCGTAAGACAGGAACGTTTATTGGAGTTCTATTTGGAAGGATATAAATTCTTTGACATTCGTCGTTGGAAAATTGCAGAAAAATGGTTGGGAGTTCCCGATTTAGGCTTGAATGTATCTGCAGATGATGACGAAGGCTTCTTTCAAATACACGAAGTTCCTTTAGCACGTAACTTCCACAAAGGACAATATCTAATGCCGATACCGATGGATGAAACGAATAAGATGCCTCAGTTGGTACAAAACCCATATTACAATTAATATGAAAACAGATTTATGTTAATATAGTATTTATCTCCTTGAGAATCAAAATTGGCACAAACAGAATCCGTATGTAGCTGATGAATTCTCAAGGAGATTAAGAAAAAAACATAAACTAAAACAATAACAAATCCAACCATATACGATCAATTTAATTTAAATAAACATGAAAAAACAACTATTTTTACTATTAGGAGTTGTTTTTCATTTATCATTATATGCACAAACAAATTTTGCAGTACATATAGACGGTAAAGATAACAACTTACGCATAGGAATGGATAGCATTTGTCGTAATTGGACATTAGAAGCATGGATCAAACCTGATGACGATGTTTGGAAAGAGCAAGAAGTCATTATTGGTGGAGGAGAATACAGTAAATTAAATTCTTTGGATTACTTGCCATTAATAATAAAAAAAGGATATTTATATAATTTCGGAGCAGACCTTACCGGATGTAAACTTCCGGTAAATCAGTGGAGCCATGTGGCAGCAACTTGCAATGGCACTTCTATCAAACTATATCTCAATGGCGAAGAGGTTGCGCATAAAGATACAGCCACAGTTATCTTACCTGGAGCCATCGGCATTAATGAATCTTCCAATAGTATTTTTGGAGGACTAATCGATGAGGTCCGAATATGGACCACTGGATTAACCAAGAAAGAGCTGAAAGCCTGGATGTATCGCCCGTTAACTAACCGTCATCCCCAATTTGATAAATTAAAAGGGTATTACAATTTTGATGATTTATCCGACGATATTTCCCTTAATAGAGCAGCAGAAGGACGCATGTCTTTCCACATACGTAATGGGCGTTTGAAACAGTATGAGAAACAACCTTTGGCTTATATTGTAGAGAATGATAATAAACTGTTTCATACTGATTTAAAAAAACAAAAACTATTCAAAACAGTCGTATTGCCGACAGAATGGGATGCGCAACAAGGGGAACATGACTTTCAATTATTGAAGTTAAAAATAGAAACACAAGGAAAGCAAAATCCAAAATCAGTAAGAGAATTAACATTAGATTTTAGTACTTGTTCCTCATTAGCAGATATTGAACGGATACATGTTTATAATGCAGGTTCAAAACCACATTCGGAAACTCTCATAGAATTAATAGAAGGTGGTTTGCAAGTAAAAAGTTCTAAAATTACAATTCAACTTCCAAAAAATGAATTCACTCAATTAAAACACGGAACTAATTATATATTAATAACGGCAGACATTGCTGCAGATGCGTCTTTGGGTAATCGCATTGAAGCATATCTTAAAACAGTGAAAATTAATAACAAATATATTCTCCCGATTCATGCTAAAGACTGTTTACCTATTGCGATTACAACAAACAGCTATAGCAATCCTAAAGTCTTAAGAGTTTTACAATGGAATATTTGGCATGGAGGTAACCACCTTGGGAAAAATGGCCCTGAACGTATCATCAATTTGATAAAACATTCTAACGCAGACATAATAACAATGCAGGAAGGATATGGTTCTCAAAAAAAAATAGCTGATGCCTTAGGTTTTTATTTACAGACACCTTCTCTAAAAGACAATCTGTGTTTATACAGTCGTTATCCATTAAAGAAAATAAACACGAAGAACAAATTCTTTTCCAATCCTGCGTTTGTTCAAATGCCAAATGGTAAAGAAATTTATGTAAATGGCTGTTGGCTACGATATGCTCATAGACCAGCATATGCAAGTTCTATAGCTAATTATGGGATGAAACCTTCTGGATGGGTAGCAGAAGACAGTATATTGGGGTTAGTCGATATCCAACGATTAATAGAGAATGATCTATCTCCTTATATTAGTGAAAGCACACCCATTATTATCGGAGGTGACTTCAATTCCGGTAGCCATTTAGATTGGACACATAAAGCGGCTCCCCTTCATTTTGGATATGTAGCAGAAGAGTTACCTATTTCACGTTATATGCAAAATAATGGATTTAAAGATACTTTCCGTGAAATATATCCTAACGAAGTAGAACGGGGGGAAGGAACATTTGCTGTAATATATGGACAATCTCAAACTTCTCGAATAGACTTTATTTACAGTAAAGGTAAGAATTTAAGGACCTTGTCATCTAAGATTGTACGTACAATGCCAGAAATCGACGATGTATGGCCTAGTGATCATGCTGCCGTATTAACTGCATTTGTTATAGAATAGAAGCTTTTATAAGCCTCCGGTAAACCTCGTATTTTCTGCAACCTCTTTCATCAGTAACTTCATGGCTAACAAAAGGTTATGACAGTACGAAAAGAAGTTGCAGAAATATAATATACTGCGGATACGCACAATATTCTCGAAAATCTTCCTATTTCTGATTGAATAGAATCCGCAATTTACGGATAGATTTAGACAAAGAATTCATAGATGATTGTGGGCTGATATTCAAAACTTCGGATATTTCTTTATGGGATAAATTTTTTATGTAAAACAAATAGAGAATTTGTTTCTGTTGTCCCGATAATGATCGAATAGCTTGTATCAGATTCTGTCGTTTTCGCAACTCATTATCATCTTTAGAATGCAATTTTCGCAAAATAAGATCATCCTCTGGAATAAAAAAATCCATTTCGTCAATGCTGATCGTTTCTTTCCGACTACTATAATAATCATATACTGTATTACGCATTGCATGAAGCAGATAGACCTTCAAATTGGTTATCAAATTGATTTCTTCTCTTTTATGAAGTTTAATAAAAATATCTTGTATAAAATCTTGAACTAAATCAGGATTACAAATTAACTTCATACCATAATTATACAATAAATTGTAATATTGCTTATATGAAACTTCTAATGTCTGTGAAATATTATTTTCCTTGTCACCTTTTGTTGAGTCTTGTTTACTCATATATGTATAAACACCTTTTGATATATGTGGCTAAGATAGTAAAAAAATATAATATAATTCATTATGATTAAATTCATAAACAAAATATTTGATGAAAAATAAAGCCAGATATTATTTCAGCTTTTTTCAATCTCTCATTAAGAATAATTTCAAAATATAATCTTGTATCTCTTATATAAGATTTGCAAAAGAACCATCATACTATCATTGTTACTCTTTAGGGTTTGTCATTCAAGGCCTCAAGGTATGATAGTTCCTGGTTTTAACTATCATGCTACCATCATGCGACTATCATGTTTTTTGCTGGTAGTTTTATCTATATTATTGATAATATGACACTTATGCTTATATGAATTAAACTAATCATTTACAGGCATAATGGTCTTTTGTGTCAAAAACACATATTCCACCGGATCAAAAGCTGAAACAGGGCATAAATGTTTTCCTAACAAGGCAGATAAACAGTTCCACATCCCCGTTTCGGTTTCATGGAGACCCGGATCTTCACATCCTCCACACCCGGGTCTCCCATATCCCGACACCCGGATCTAAAAAAGTTTTTCAAGCTGTTTCAGGGAAAAATCCTATATAGATCGCTGATTAAGCATAAAGAACCTCGCGATTAAGGCTTATGTTCCGGATAAGTACGTTTGGGATTCTTGGGAAACCAGCCTTTCAAGACGCGTTCTTCCTGTTCGAAAACTTCCTTTATCGTCCAGAAAGAAGAAAAAGCAAAGACACCGCAGATAGCCGAGACGAAAACGCTTTCAATCAGCAGGGAAGCGACCGTTCCTGCTATTCCCAAAACGAGAAAGATCCACCAGCATTTCGTGCCCCAATAATATTCAGCTTTCACTACAACCGGATGAAAAAAACCGATAATCAAAAAAGTTACAATGCCTATCAACAGTCCGTCAAAGTTAATCAAGTCCATACTTACATTTATGAATTAAAACCGGCAAATCTGCCTGTAGAGACAAAGATACAAGAAATATGCATTGCCCACGATAAATTATTCCTATCCACTCATCGATAATTCCATAAATAAAACAAAAAAAGAGGCATCCTTATTGCAGGACGCCTCTCTATATTATCTGGTAAATCCGTTTCCGATTAGTTAGCCGGAGTTTCTTCATCGGAAGAAACAGGTGCTGTTGCAGGCTGCTGGGCTGTACCAAAGTCAGGAGCAACCGTATTCGGGTCGATTGTTACAGCATTATTTATCTGTTCTTTGATTTCAGACTGATTCGTGTGCTGGGCTCTCGGAATGAAAGCAGTAATCACAATACTCAAAACAACAACAGTACCGGCAAGGGTCCAAGTTGCTTTTTCAAGAAAGTCTGTGGTTTTGCGTACCCCCATAATTTGGTTGGAAGAAGAGAATCCTGAAGCCAGACCTCCACCTTTCGAGTTCTGAATCAATACAATCAAGATCAATAGTATAGATGCGATCAGGATTAAGATAGAAATAAATACGTACATCTTTGTTTTATTTTTTAGTGTTAATAATCAACTTTTCCAAAAATCTGATTTGGTCTGCAAAGTAAACATTTTTTTCTGGATATTTCAAGTTTAAGTTTTTAATTATTTGCAATGCTTTCTCATATCGCTTCTGTTTTACATAAATATGAGCCAATGTTTCCGTAAAATAGGAATCGTCCAGCGGTTTATGCTGGCTTTCCTCCAACTCTGCCAGGTTTACGGGAGCAGACGCTTCGGCTGTCTCCATATCCAGATTCAAGCCGCTGCCGGGAGTTCGTTGCTCTTCGTTTTTGATAAAAGAATCGATCAGGTCGTGGTGCTGCAAACGGACTTCTTTTCCCTCTTCTTTTTCTTCCGCCTGCCCGTTTTCCTTCGTCAGCGACCAATAGATGTAATCTGACGAAACGGACGGCTGGAACAGAAGAGAAGCATCTGCTTTCGGTTCTTCCTCCTCACGATTGGACAGGAAAGCATCGATCAATGAAAAAGCATCTTCACGGACCGGCTTTTCTTCTTTCACGGGCTGGAACTTCAAACCGAACCGCTCTCCTTCTATCAAGGTAAACAACTTCCTGCGGTCAGGGACATAGACCGCCATCTTCTTCAATTCTGCTCCAAAACGTATATCGTTCAAGACCGACAGGTTCTTCAGGTAAAGCATCCGGGCAATCTGGAAATACGGAAACTCATCAACTATCTGCTTTAACTGCGGAAGTGTTTCCTCAGTCAGCAGAGCCGGGTTCTCCATCAGTCGATATAGATCATCAGCTTTCATTTCTACCAGTTGGCAACCGTTGCATTATAAATTTGATCGACAAGTTCGTCTATAATCTCTTCCGACAACTGGTCCTGTACCTGTTGCAACATCTGGGTCGCATCAAATTCGCGGTATGCTGAAAAGCTCTGCTCGAAATCCTCATCCGGATTCACCCGGTTGGAATAACGAACCCGTACCGTGATCGTCAACTTGGTCTGCGATGCATAAGCATCTTCTTTCACAGCCATAGGAGTCAGGTCGTAGCCGGTAATTTCGCCTTCCAGATCCAAGTCGCCGTTGCTACCCACCAACTGCAAGCGGGTCTGACGGATATAGATGTCCTTCAGTGCTTCCGTAAACTTTTGCGAAAGAGGCGGATAGACTAACGGAGCCTGATTCGGGAAATCTTTGATCGTTATCGTCTTGACTTTCGTATAATCGATCGAAGCGCCATTAAACTTATAGGAGATCGAACAAGCCGTCACAATCAGCCCGATCAGGCAGAAAAGCCATATCTTTTTATTCTTCAACATCTTTTATTCCAGATTATATTCTTTTATTTTTCGGTAAAGCGTCCGTTCCGATATCTTCAGATCGGCCGCGGCATTCTTACGGCGACCGTTATGTCTCTCCAACGCCTTACGGATCATCTCTTTCTCGACCTCTTCCAACGACAAGCTTTCCGCCTCTTCCACTGCTTCGGCCTCCTGGATGGGAGGAACCGGACGGACGGTATGGATCGGATGGGGATAGGCAGCCGATTCTTCCGGCACCTCGATCGGCATTTTGCCTCCCATGATGTCATGCACCAGCTTCTTCAGCTCATTGACATCCTTCTTCATGTCGAACAGCACTTGATACAGAATCTCGCGTTCGCTGTTGAATATCTTCTGGTCGGAATCTTGCTTGACAAGGACCGGATATTTCTCGATATTCAGGTCCGGCAAATAAAGACGGAGCACCGATGCGGTGATATCCCGGTTTTCTTCGATAACAGAAATACGCTCCGTTATGTTTTTCAGCTCCCTGACATTCCCCGGCCAACGGTAGGAAAGCATCAACTGGCGGGCTTCCTCGTCCAAACGGATCGGCGGCATCCGGTATTTCTCCGCACAGTCGCTGACAAATTTCCGGAAAAGCAAGATGATATCCTCTCCACGCTCACGTAAAGGAGGAACTTGGATAGGCACCGTACTCAGGCGGTAAAACAAATCTTCACGGAATTTTCCTTCCGCTACGGCTTGCGTCAAATTGACATTTGTTGCCGCAACGATGCGGACATTCGTTTTTTGGACCTTGGATGACCCGACACGGATAAACTCTCCTGTTTCCAAGACACGCAACAAACGTGCTTGCGTAGGGGTGGGCAACTCTCCCACTTCATCCAAAAAGATCGTCCCGCCATCCGCGACCTCGAAATACCCTTTACGGTCGGACAGTGCTCCTGTAAAAGAGCCTTTTTCATGCCCGAACAATTCCGAATCGATCGTGCCTTCGGGAATGGCACCGCAGTTCACGGCTATATATTGTCCGTGTTTACGCGGGCTGTTCTGATGTATTATCTGAGGAAAAGTTTCTTTACCGACACCACTTTCGCCGGTAATCAGCACAGACAAATCTGTTGGAGCAACCTGTAGGGCTACATCGATAGCCCGGTTCAAGGCGGCATTATTGCCGATAATTCCAAAACGCTGTTTTATCTGCTGCACGTCAACCTTTATCATAATTTCTTCTATTATCTGTAATTATTTCAGTTTTATCTGCCAAAATTACAAATCTTAATCCAATTAACCGAATCCGTAAGCAGTTTCTATACAGCTTTGTTATTTTTTAGCACCGTATGTCCGTCGATATAAAAACTCGGCCAACTCTTTGTCGTCGGTAATATTTTGGATTTCTTCAGGAGAAATCGGCTCGCCGACGTAAACATCGACTGTACGCCCACGCTTGTTAAAAGCTTCGGCCGGTATGCGCAACGTACGGATACGCCAATCGATCCGGCCCAACCAATAGAAAAAGCCGGAATTCAGAAAATCAAAATAAACAGGGTATACAGGCACTTTTGCCTTCCGGATCAGACGAATCACACTGTGCGTCCAGGGCAAATCCTGTATTTTCTTCGTCTGCTTATTATACATAGAGATCCCTCCGGCAGGGAAAAAGCCCATCGGATGTCCCTCTTTCAGTTGTTGCAAGGATATACGGACTCCGTTTATATTTTTCAGGTTGGCTCCCCGATTATTGGAATCAGGCTTGACAGATACGAAATTATCTCCCATAGCCCCGATCTTGGTCAATACTCCGTTTACCATCACTTTGAAATCCGGACGACGTGAAGCGAATATATCGATCAGCATAATCCCGTCTATCGATCCGATCGGATGGTTCGAGACGGTGGCAAAAGCCCCTTCAGGCAGATGCTCCAAAACCTCGGCGTTATGCAGGTTATATTTGACATTGATCAGCGGATCATTCAACAAAGCCGTTGTAAACTCCGCCCCTCGCAAATGGCAGTTACGGGCATGCACCTTGTTTACCTTATCAATACTTAACCATTTGATCAGCAATTTTCCTAAGAAAGTACCGAAACGGCTTCTAAAGAACGGGGCAGCGTCCTGTAAATCATGTATGTCTACTACGCTCTCTTTCATAAATCTTATTTATAGAATGTTGCACACATCTTTTCGTGCTTTTTCATGGCAAGCAACAAAACGGTATTTAAGACGATTATCTCATACAAGAAATAAATCCAGACCTCACCGACCAGGACCACAATAAACATCACGATTGTACGTCCGTTAAAAGTCAACAAGTCTATCATGTGCATCAACTCCTTGCTCTGCTTACGGAAACGGATACGGATATCTTCCGGAATATCATCTCCATAGCGTGCATGCAGGCTGCGAAGCATCCCTTGCAAAGACGGAGTGGCTTTCACTTGCAAAAGCGTATAGCCACGATAAAGGAAATAGAAAAATTTATTGATGCCGTACTTCATCTCCTTATGGCGGGCACGAACCTGTTCCAACGACTGGAACTCCGCTCCTTTATCCTTACTGATGAAATATAAATGAAGCGTCTTGTAGTAGTCCGTAATATTCGCCTGTACCAAATGCGACAAACCGGAAAGAACTGCCAATGCAAAGAACCAGTATGTTCCATAGTCATGAGACAGACGCAGGGCGAAAGCGACATAAATACATGTAAACCAGATATCTCCGGCAAAACCATCCAAAATACGACCGATCGCCGACTTGATCCCCGTCAGGCGAGCCAACTGCCCATCCACACAGTCCAGAATATTGGCAAACACCAGCAACAGGATACCGCAAACATTATAAATCAAATCATCATGATAAAAAAAGAAACCCACTGCCGCCCCTACGAAAATAGAGACAACAGTCACCATATTGGGAGTAATGCCTGTCCCCCTTAACATACGGGCAATACGAAAACCAATGGGACGATAAAAAATCCGGTCAATCTTATTTTCTGTTTCTATCGACTTCAGCGAAGCCTCATACTCTTTATCCAAGTCGCTCATTTATCTTTCATTTATACGAATAACCGCCATCGACAACGATCACTTCGCCATTAAAATAACTATTTTCTACTAACATTTTATACACTTCTGCCAGTTCCTCCGGATCACAGAAACGCCCTAATGAAACCTTGTTCTCTATATTACGCCGTATTTCGGCGGGTTTCGTTTTCTGCCATTCGGTATCCACAAAACCGGGAGCCACGGCATTCACACGTAATTCATACGGCACCAGGAACTTCACCAGATTTTTCACCAACGCATGCACGGCACTCTTCGTCACGCCGTATGCCAGCGAAACCGAATGGGGCTGTATTCCCATCAAAGATCCGGTAAAGACAATGCTTCCTCCCTTATTTATCAAACCGGCAATACGCTGCAACAGGAAAACCGGGAAATGCACATTGGCAAAAAAGACCCGTTCCCATTCCGCCATATCCAGTTCTTCAAACGGATCACGACAGGTCAAACCGGCATTAAAGATTACCACATCCAAACGCATAGAGCGCTCGGTTAGAAACGATTCTATCTTTTCGATTGATTTCCGATCGGAAATATCAGCTTGAAGAACACAAGTATCTACATTATATTGCTGCAATAAATCGTCTGCAACCCGAAGAGCTTCCTTCTCATCCGAAGCATAGGTCAGAATCAGGCTGTACCCGGCTCTTGCCAAACAAGAGGCAACAGCTTTACCTATTCCTTTCGTTCCTCCGGTAATCAACACCCTTTTTCCCACCATCGTCCTCATTCTTTTTCACCGAAGCCCTTGACGGATTCAGGTTTAGACTGCCGTTGAGACTTCAGATTCGCTTCGTATGAATCATGAATTGTTTTCTTCAGGTTGGAAGAGGAAACTCCTGTTCCGTAAGGGAAATAAAAAACCTGGACACCCAAGTCTTTCAAATAGTCATACTTGCCGTACCAGTCGTCTCCCACGACAAAAGCGTCGATGTTCAACTTTTTGACTATTTCGGAATGGTCCAATGTATGTTGTGGAATGACAATATCGGGAGTTTTCAGAGCTTCGATGATTTGCAGGCGTTCTGTAAAAGGAATAATCGGTTTTGCCTTATAAGAAGACACCAACTCATCCGTACTCACCCCCACGATCAAAATGTCCGCAAGGCTGCGAGCATAGTTTATCATCCGAAGATGGTTGTAATGGAACATATCGAATGTCCCTGAAGTATATACAATCGTTTTATCCTTAAACATAATACTTATATCCTTTTGAAACCGCAAACTTACACAAACTTTTCCTATCAAAAAAAAAATGACAGGAAAAGTTCCACAAGCAGGCGGGGTCAATCACCCGAAGATAGGACGGATTCGGGCAGATCGGTTATTCGTCTTCTTCTTTTGTCAGATCGAGCTTTTCATTGTCGCCCCCCTTATCGAAATACTGCTTACGCAAGGGGTTGGCTGTTGCCTCCCGATAACGGATACGATTCCGATAAATATCCAAAGCAGCATATAAGGCCTGACGGAAAGATTCTTCAGATGCCACATTCTGACCGGCAATATCATAAGCCGTACCATGAGCCGGAGAAGTCCGTACGATAGACAGACCAGCCGTATAATTAACACCATCATCCATTGCCAGTGTTTTGAACGGAGCCAATCCCTGATCGTGATACATGGCCAACACGCCATCGAACTTATCGTACATCTGCGAACCAAAGAATCCGTCGGCTGCATAAGGCCCGAAGGACATCACTCCTCTCTTTTCCGCTTCCCGGATAGCCGGGATAATGATTTCTTCTTCCTCTTTCCCCAACAATCCGGCGTCTCCGGCATGCGGATTCAATGAAAGGACAGCGATACGGGGGCGCACGATTCCGAAATCTTGTTTAAGCGATTGATTAAAAATACGCAATTTGGACACTATATCTTCAACGGTAATCTTTGATGCGACCTGTGCCAATGGAATATGCCCTGTCACCAACGCAACGCGAAGATTGTCTTTCATCAGAATCATCAAGGCCTTTTTCCCAAGACCTCCGAAACATTGTTCCAAATATTCCGTATGGCCGGGAAAATGGAATTGTTCATTCTGTATATTATGCTTATTGATCGGAGCTGTTACCAATACATCCACCGCACCGCGTTTCAAGTCGGTAACAGCAGCCTCCAAAGCCAGATAAGCAGCTTCACCGGCAGCAGTTGTAGACTGGCACAATTCAACTTTAGTCTCGTCATCCACACAGTTGATAATGTTCACCCGGTTTATACCTGCATCTTCTGCCTGTGCGATGATACTCAAATTCACGGCTGGTAACTCCAATACTTTCCGGTGATATGCGGCGATCTTCGATGAGCCGTAAATGACCGGTGTGCAAAGTTCGGCAATACGGGCATCCGACAATGTTTTCAGTATCACCTCATAACCGATACCGTTTATATCTCCGTGGGTAATGCCCACCTTAATCAATCGTTCTTCCATATATTTTGATTTATGATTTGTGGTTTATGATTTATTCCATCGCTGCTCTAAATCATAAACCACAAATCTTTTGTTATTTCTCTTCGGGAACATCCAGTTTCTCCACCGGTGTTTCTTCAAATTCACCAGGCAGACGCAAGGTATACAACGCAGACTCGACACGGCGGATAAAATTGCGCTTATCCGTCTCCGGTGCGAACACGAAGCCTTCAACCACTACAACCCGGTTGTTCTTTTCGTCTAAACGAGCATGGCTGACAAACGGACCGCCCATCATATCGCCTTTCATATACCACAAACCGCGCAGCACACCACAATATTTGCCATTCACTGTTGTCGGGGTATAAGTCACCCATGCAGTGTCTGTAGCCATATAAGATCCGGGGAACGTACCCGGCATATTCAACTTCATGACAGAGTCACGTTTTGCAATCAGATAGTCGGCCGTGAATGTATCGGCATCCTTATACGGAAAATCATATACGACAATATCCGAACGTCCCGTATTGGCATTGTTGGAAGCCCAGAAAAAGCCGGTCGTATCACGGAAATAAGTCATATTTGCCGGTGCACTCAACATGACATTGAAGCGATCCTTCACATGATCCATAACCACCGGACTGTATTCTTTCTCCAACTGGCCGACAGTACGGTTTCTCTCGCACTTGGTAAAAAACTCAACGATGTTACGCGGATGAGCTTTCACATATTCAAGAATGGCTTCATCGTCAGGAGCCGACAATGTCATCACTACCTGGCCTTTCGCCCAGCGATTATTCTCGTAGTTCAATGAAACCTTCGTATACTGAGTCTTATCTATTTTAACAATCAAAACATTGCGTACATATGTCAACAGACCGTTAAACTGGTCAGGAGTCGCATAAGTGACCTTAAAAGCAGGTTCGGCCTGCGGCAGTCCCGGAATATCGGAAGTCAGTTCGGCTTTGATAGCTTTCCCGGCAGGAGCATCCCAGTCAGCTTTATCCATCGTCACTACAATCTCATAGGCGAAACCGGTGGCATTTCTCATCACCGGACCTGAGCTACATGCTCCCATAATGACAAGAAGCATTAAAAAGCTGATCAATAAAGAATGTGTTTTCATACCTGTTTAATTTTTTGTTATACAAATATAGTTTCTTTCCCTCAAAAAGATATCATTTCTATTCTTTTTGTTGTTTCTTTGCCGTAGAAAGCATTCCGCATGCGGCAAATATATCTTCCCCTCGTGATGCACGGATCGTACAAACAATGCCGGCTGCATTCAACGTATCCCGGAACGCTTCCATTCTTGCTAAATCCGAACTTTCCAACGGCACATTGGGGATTGCATGAAAACGGATCAGGTTGACTCGGCAAGGGATTTTGTTTAATAAACAAGCCAATGCTTTCGCATGTTGAAGGTCATCGTTCAAATTTTTAAAAACAATGTATTCGAAGGAAACACGGCGTTGATGCGTAAAATCGTATTGCTTGATCGTCTCGATGATATCACGTGCAGGAAAAGCCTTTTCTACCGGCATCAAGGACAACCGTTCGTCCGGATAAGGTGAATGCAAGCTGACAGCCAAATGACATTCGCTCTCTTCAAGAAATCGTTTTAACCCTTTGGCGACTCCGATAGTCGAAACCGTGATCCGCTTCGGGCTCCAACCGTATCCGTAAGGGGCCGTCAGAATCTCTAAGACTTTGAACAGTTCATCCACATTGTCCAACGGTTCTCCCATCCCCATAAAAACGATATTGGTCAGTTCTTCCGTTTCCGGTAAAGATTGTATCTGGTTCAGGATCTCGTTTGCCGACAGGTTTTTAGTAAATCCTTGCTTGCCTGTCATACAGAAAAGGCAATTCATTTTACATCCTACCTGAGAGGAGACACACAATGTTGCCCTGTCTTCCTTCGGGATATACACGGATTCGACAAAATTACCGGGTCCGGCTGGATATAAATACTTGATAGTCCCGTCTACCGATTTCATCAAATCGGAAGGAGGTACGGCTCCCACTTCGAAGTTTTCCTCCAACAAGGTTCGTTTAGCCGCGGCAATATTCGTCATGCCGGCAATAGAAGTCACTTTCTTCTTATACAGCCAGTCAGCCATCTGCTTGGCTGCATATCCCGGCAGTCCGGCTTCGGCGGCAACCCCTTTCAGCTCATCCAGAGTCATTCCCAACAAACGTCTTTTCTCACTCATGATCCTTCTTCTGTTTCTTTCATGCAAAGATATAAAAAAACCGCCAATCGTAGCCGATTGGCGGTTCCTATGATAGACGGGCAGTCCCCTGCCTCTACAATTCCATATTAATAGAAGCGGATACGATTATCTTCCACATCAGCTTTGTTTACCAACGATTGGATAGCCTGGAAACCGAAGCGGTAAGCATTAGAGGCATCCAATGTTTTGATTTCGGCTGCTTCGTCATAGTTCTTGGCATCCTTGTTCTGTTCGTATACCTTGAATACATATACACCGTTATTGCCGGCAACCGGAGCGCTCAGCTGATCTTTCTGAGCCAGAGAAACCATTGCATTCAGCTTCGGTTCAACACCGATCCCTGCGATACGGCGTGTTGCAAAACTAACGAACTTAACAGAATCTACAGAAGAATTCATAGCCTGAGCATAAGCATCGACAGAACTCAAATTCTTGGCAGACAGGTCTTGCGCGATCTTCTCTCCCTTTTTCTGAGCGATCAACTCTGATTTCAACATCGGAGTAACCGATTCCAAAGAACGGTAACCTTCCGGCAACGTACCCTGAATAGCAGCAATCACAAACTTATCGTCACATTCGAAGATTTCAGAAATATCGCCCTTGCTGTTCTGGAACGCCCAACGGATTACCGGACGTGAATTTTTGATAGAGCCCAGCAACTGATCGTTAGCGGTCACCGTCACATTAGACAACAGGTTGTAACCGGCTTCCTTAGCGGCGTCATCCAATTTATCCATATTCTGGTTCTTTGAAATGAACTGGTTCAATTCATTATAAATGTTACCATAAGTCTTCGTGCTCGGAGATACGGTCATATCGATATCTGCCACTTTATATTTATCAATATTAGCTGTCTTATCGGTAACCTTGATGATATGTGTTCCATACAATGATTTTACAATTGAATAATCATTGACAGGAGTCGAGAAAACTGCTTTTTTGAAATCTTCATTGACACCTCTCAAAGCAGTCGCTTCAGTAAACCAACCCAGTTCACCGCCTTTTTCAGCAGCCTGGTCAGCTGAATATTCCTTAGCCAAGGCAGCAAAGTCGCCACCTTTCTTCAACACGTTCAGCAAGCTATCGGCTTTTGCTTTGATAGCAGCTTCATCACCTGTATTTGCCAACATTATATGGCTGACCATTACAGAATCGGGAGCAACAGTTTTGTCGACTAACTTAAACAGTCTGTATTTGTCGTTTTCAAAAACAGGACCGTATACGTCACCTACACTTGCTGTCTTTACGAATTGCTTCATTTCAGGATCCAGTGCATTTTCTGAAAAGAAAGCATCCATATAAGGTATTTCAGAATTTTCCGTTACCAAATCAGCCACTTTTTCAGAAGTAGCCAACTCGCTCTTCAAAGATTCGATCTCCGCACTCGCTTTGTCATAGTCTTCTTTACTCGGACGGATATCGACAGCGATATATTTGATTACTTTTCCTTCTTTCTGCTTGAACAACTCTTTACGCTGATTGTACAGCTTTTCAATATCGCTCTTGCTTACCTGTATTGTTGAATCTGGGATAGAAGCATAAGACTGCATTGCATAAACGATATCAGAACTTACGGCCGAACCGTCGAAAGCATCTTTTGCATCCAATTTGTTGGCAGAAACAGCCTTGCTCAACAGAGTCGTATATTTCTGTTCCAAACGCTGACGCTTGATATTCTTTTCCCAGAACATCCAGAACTGACGGGCTTGCAACAACTGTGCCTGCTGATCGGCAGGATAGTTGGCGATATTATCATCGTCGATAGTCTTTAAGAAGTTCAATAATGCTGTTTTGTCAAACGCACCGGTCTGCGGATTCACAAACATCTGCATCTGTTGGATCATCGGAGAAATGTTTTCGCCCTGAACCATATCGAACAGTTCTTCCGGGCCTACACCCATTCCTAATTTGGAAGTTGCTTCGTTCAAAACGACATCCTGCACCATACCGTCGAATACAGACTGACGGATTTGAGTCTGGTACTCTTCGGGCAGACTGGTAGAACCTGTCTGCATTTTGTACATTTCAGTCATTTCGTCTACACGATCCTGAAATTCTTGAATTTTAATAACTTCTCCGTCTACTTCCGCAACCGTCTCCTGTGATTGTCTGAAATAAGTAGAACCGGAGTTCAAAAAGTCACCGATGATAAAAGCGAACAATGCCACTCCCACAACGAGTACCAGCAGTCCTGCTTTGCTTCTGATTTTTTCCAGCGTAGCCATTTATCTTTATCTATTTTAAAGTTTATTATTCTACATTTTAAGCGCACGAAGATACGAAAAAAAGAGATTGCCACATCTTTTTTACGCTCTTTTTTTAATCAACCCACTACTTTCATACGAACCAACTCGATTTTCGTCGCCGTTACTTTTATGATTTTAAAAGAATATTTATCGATTACAACCGTTTCATTCAACTTCGGGAATTTCTGATAGAAGTGCAATATAAAACCGGCAATCGTCACATAATCGTCTGACTCCGGCAATTCCAAGTCGAATTTTTCGTTCAGCGCATCGATTTCCATACGACCGGAGAGCAGATATTCGTCATCTCCCACTTTTTTGGCGACATACGACTTTATATCGTGTTCGTCTTCTATTTCGCCGAATATTTCTTCCACCAGGTCTTCCAGTGTTACGATTCCAGAAGTCCCCCCGAACTCATCCACCACGACAGCCATACTTTTTTTGTCCTGCATCAGAACTTTCATCAGTTTATTGGCCGCCATCGTTTCGGGGACGATTGAGACGCTCCGGATACTCTGTGTCCAGTCTTCCGGATTTTTAAACAATTCCGAAGAATGGATATATCCGACAATATCATCTATATTTTCATTATAAACAAGTATCTTGGAAAGTCCGGTCTCTATAAAACGAGAACGCAATTCCTCAAGGGTAGCCGTCTTATCGCATGCCACTATTTCCGTACGGGGTACAATACAATCACGCAAACGTACATTCGAGAAATCAAGTGCATTCTGAAAAATCTTAACTTCCGTATCCATATCCGAATTTTGAGGTGCATCTTCAATACTCTGCTGGATAAAATAGTCAAGGTCGACTTTCCCCAGTGCCCGCTGCGTCGATTCGGTCACATTCTTTACTCCTACAATTTTCAAAATCAAGAAAGAGAGCAAAGACGAAAATTTAGAAATCGGATACAACACTATATAAATGATTAATAAAGGAACCGAAAATATCGTCAACGAAAAGTTTGGATTCAGCTTAAAAATCGTTTTCGGAATAAACTCCCCGGTAAACAAGATCAGGATAGTCGAGATAACAGACTGAATCAAGACAATCAACGCTTCATTGTTTATCACACGTGCAATGAACGGCTCCAGTATAATCGCCATCTGCAAGCCGTAGACTACCAGTGCTATATTGTTTCCGACCAACATTGTTGAAATAAACTGATGTGGGTTCCGGTAAAATATATCCAGAATCTTACTCGTCAGGCTCTTTTCCTTTTTATCAAGTTCAAAACGTAACTTATTGGAGGAAATAAAAGCAATCTCCATTCCTGAGAAAAATGCAGAGAATGCCAATGATATTAATATGTATGTAAGTGCACCCATTACTTCTTTTTATCCATCTCGACCGGCATCAATTCTTGCGGATCCGGCTTTTCCATTTGTGCCGGTTCCTTCTGCGGAACAGTTGCCGTAGCTGGATTGACAGCTACGGGTACGGAATCTGCCGGAACTGTATTTTTGGTCGAATCGGCCGTGGCCGATTCACTGACAGGGAATACCCCCTGAGAATTAAATATTTTATATTGAGTCATATCTTGATTCGATTCGAATCCGATACCTGTTATAATCTTATCTTCTTCTTGTATACGGATGTATTTATCCGTATAAATTTTCCCTTCTTTCTGATTAAAGAAAAGAAGAGACGTTTCAAACGTTTTCCTTTCCAGGCTTTCCACCTTTACATTCCCGATCCATTTCCATAAGCCTTGTTTCTCATAGTTATAGGCAGTGTCAGCCTTGAGACTTGCTTCGGTACGAAACAACGTGTCGAATTTTTCCACATAAAGACCTTCAGGGAAATACGAAAACGGCTCTTTTGCTTTATCGAATTTCAGGAATTCCTTAGCCGTAGCACGATAGCGCGTAATTCCCGAATCGGAGAACTGAGTGGTATAATCAGTCGTTCTCAACGTGTAAGTTGTTTCCGGATCGAAAGCAACCACGACCACCTCTTTTTTATCGCCATTACAAGAGGCTGTAAATAAAAGAAGCATAACAACCACCACTAAGGTAGTTGTTATGCCTTGTTCATTCGTTTTACAAAGAAAACGGTTCTTAATCATAATTATCTGATTGTGACAGTCTCAACAATCCAGCCCCCGATTCTAAAAGTTTTTCCTTTTTCCAGTTCCGGGTGCATGAAAACTTCTTCCGTAGAAGGAAGGTGAGCACGATAAGTATTAGCCAATTTACCGGCATCCTCTGCTACATTCTGATCCACCTGTCTTGCTTTTTCAAACTTATCGATAGCTGCATAGTAAACAGCTTTTGCCAAAACGGGATCATTCGGATAAATAGATTTCGCTGATTTAGCATACATGTTACCGATCAAGATGTACGGTGCACCGTAATCAGGATTGGTTTCGATTGCTTTCTGGCAATATTGTCTTGCTTTCGACAGGTTATTTTGTTCGAACAACAGCACACCGATCAAATAATAGTCTTCAGCTTTTGAAACAGCATCGGTTTCCATGTTGGCAGCTTCTTCGAAATACTTGATAGCCTTGTCGTAATCCTTCGCTTTTACAGCCTGTTTTGCGATACCCAAAGCGGCATCCGCACTCGGTTCGAGTTCATAAGCATAAGCAGCTGCCGTATAGAAAGCATCGATTTCCTGGCAACGAACACGTCTCAACATAGAAACGATTTCCTTCAATGCATCCAGATTTCCTTTTGCAGCCTCAACCTTAGGAGCATACATTCCCTGCAATGTTTCGCAGTCTGCAGCACCACTTCCTGCAAAACCGCCATCAATAGCAGACTTGTAGGTGGTCAGGTTCTTTACTTCTTTCTCATTATTTGCTGCTTGAGCTGCAGCCAACTGCGTTGCGATAATCTTGGAACATTTCAAATAGTCCTCCAAATAAGTTTCTTTGAAATTAGGATCGGCCAACAGTTGACGGTGAGATCCCATCATATACAAGGATACCCCCATTGCTTCGGTATTTTCCCCAAATTCATTGATCACATCGCTCAACCAAGCATAATACACTTTCGGATCTGCATTATCTCCTTTAAGACGGATATAATCAGCGGCCTTACGGGCAACAATCCAATCCTTGCCATACTTCCGGTCATTACCGAAATATTTCACACGCGTATCATAAACCTTCATCAAATCATCGATAAGAGCCGCTTTCGTTGCCGGATCTTTTTCGGTATTGATTTTCCAGTCCATGATTCTCACGCCATACAAGTAGATATCCTTATGAGCTCCCGGACATTCGGTATAAGCCTGATGCCAGAATTCATAAGCATCCTTGAAATTCCCTGCTTTGGCGTAAGGAACAAACAAGCTGATATTGGTAATACAACGTACGCTATCTTCACCAGAACCGAACGGAGTACCAGTATCCACACCTTTTTGTGCATAAGCTCCGAACGACACCATTGAGCATCCAAGAGCCAACAATAATACTTTGATCTTCATATTTATTTCTATTAAAGTTAACTATTTTGTTAATCGACCTTAAACTTCATAAACCATGCTTCATTGAACGTATAATTCACTGTAAAACGGAAATACTGTTCATCAATCATATTCATCTTCACTTCCGGTTTCTTTTTCACATATTCAAACGATATGTTAATCAATGAACGGTTATCAATCAAAGGCAACCCCAGACCGAGGCTTGCTCCGATCTCGTTATAACCGTCTCCGGAAGGATTGGCTTCTGTCCGGTTCATACGCAAATATGAATTGCCGTAATGAACACCTGCACGATAACGAATCCGGCTGAAATATGATTTACGCATATAATCCGGTATATATTCGCCACCAACTGCTATCCGGTAACGATTCTTGAAATTACCTTTCTCTCCAAAGTAAAGCATTTTTCCCCAATCTTCATAGGAAAAATCTGCTGCTAACGTTAATTTATTTTGTTTTACATAAGAAAGACCCACTCCATACTTATTCGGAAGCCCGAATTCTTTATTGGATATCGTATCGGAAGAAATGATTTCGTCTGTATATCCGCTAGATGTCAATGTTTCCGTATAATTATAAGAATCGGCATTCAAGGTCCTTTTTGGAGAAAAAACCAATCCCAATGTAACACTTTCCGTTTTACTAAACGGATGAGTGTATTGTAGCCCGAAATCCATTATCAGATCTCTAACCCGCAACTCCTGGCTACGGGAGGTGTTATAAGCACCTGTACCTTCCGCGGACATATTGATCAATTGCGAATGCTTGATATTCCCAAACAAGAATCCGAAATTGGCTCCTACAGCCAAACGTTTTTTCCAGATATCCACAGAAATACCGCCATACAAATCACTCAGGCCACCCGAACCGTTATAAGTTTCCGTAAACGTCACTCCCTGATCGTTACGTAAAGCGCCAAATTTATAACCGACATAAGAATATGGCAACAAACCGATGCTCAAGGCTATGCGACGATGAATGGGAAACTGCATTGCTATATATTCCACATTCCCGTTGATATCGTTCTGACGGGCATTCCCGTCATCGAACCACGACAACTGACCGCCCACTCCAAAATCAAAGAGAAAAGTCAAGGAGTCCATGCTGCTGTATGACGCCGGGTTCATCGGATTTATTTGTTTTGGCGAACGTAATCCGTAACCTATACCGCCCATGGCTCGACCTGCGCCGAACGAACGTTCTCCCAAATCACCATACCCGAAACGGGTGTAGGGCGAATTAGTATTGTTTTGCGCCATCAAAGGCAACAGTATGAATATAAGAACGCTTGTTATTAGTACTTTATTAATCTTCAACATTATACTCTAAGATTCTGTTTAATCCTGTCAACACTAAATTAATGTCTGCAAAGATGGAGTTTTTTAGCCGTCTTTCAAAATAAAACGAATGACCGCCTGTTAAAAAAACTAAAAGGTTAGGATATTTTAGCCGAAGCAAATCAATATACCCATCCATCTCGCACACTATACCATTTACTACTCCAGCCAAAATGGCTGTTTCCGTATCCGTTCCGACCAGAGGGACATCCTCCTGTTCGACCACCAAAGGCAATTTCCTCGTAAACTGGTTCAATGCCCTGAACCGGGTTGTCATTCCGGGTGAGATATTCCCCCCTAAATAAGAACCGGAAGCATCGATCAGTTCATATGTAATAGCTGTTCCTGCGTCGATCACCAGCAAATCCTTTCCGGGTTGCAGGTAATTAGCCCCGACAGCGGCCGCCAACCGGTCTCTGCCCAACGTCTCAGGTGTTTTATATTGCACCTTAACCGGAAGAGACACCTTTTCATCGAAAAACACAAAATCCCGAAGATTGCTTTCCAAATATGCAACCAATTCGTCATCTTTATCTATCACTGTCGAATATATTCCTTTTGTCAACGGATATTCCTTAAAGATAGAAGGGATAACTTCCACGCCGAAATCCTTAAACACAAAAGAAGCCTCCATATGCTTCTTGTTGTATACAGCCACCTTCGTTGATGTGTTTCCTTGTTCTATAATGAGATTCACGTGTCTGATTTTTTCCGCAAAGAAAAACAAAAATGATGAGATAACAGACATATCGAAGGCACAAAGTACAAAAAACAGGAAAGGAATGACTTCCTCTCCTGTTTCATCATCTAATATCTTGTTCAATTAATCAGCCAAAATCACCAATTCGGCCCCCGATGCAAAATCCTGTCCGCGTTGCTCGCTCAATGCGGTAAAGCGGATATAGCGGGCTTCGACCGGCTGATCGAACAACACTTTCTTTTCCTTCAGGTTATTTTCAAAAGTGCCTTTCAGGATCGGTTCGCCCCAGTTTTTACCATCCTGGCTGACACTGATCGAATAATCCTTGACGTTACCATTCGATCCGTCCTGCCGGGGAAGGAATGAAAAACCTTTGATCTGTTTTACTTCACCGGCATCCAGATCCACCCAATGCGGATATTTGGCAACGGTCACAGAAAACATCGTATGCCAGATCGTATTCGGATCACCATCCGTCAGGTTCTTGGCATCTCCGTAACCGGACTCTTCGCTGCTTGTATAAATCACTTCCGTCTGTATGCTCTCTATCTTGCTGAATGAAGCCGTCGCATTGATTTTCGGATTATCTTTAAACCAGGCTTTTACGACACCGCCATTGCGGAACGGGATAGCCTCCGTATATTCCTTTGCTTTTCCTTTTCCGTCGATCGTATAGCAAATCACAGCGTCTTTACGGGCCGATGAAAGCTCAACAGCTCCGGCACGATTACGCATGATTGTCAACGGCACTTCTCCGGCGGGTGCGACATTTGCAGTAACCGTTAAATCTTCTCCGGCGGGACGGATTATAAAGCCCATATCATGATGTCCGGCAAAAACACGATCCTGTTCCAGTGGTCCGCCTTGCCCGCAACTGTTTCCACCCAACCCGGTCACTGCCGCATCCAAGTGCAGATAAGTATCTCCTGCAACCGGCAACTGATAGGGATGGGAAGCCAAAATCAAATCCAGCGCTGAGTATTGAAGAGCCGATGCTGACAAACGACCGGTAGCCACAAACACAGCCCCCTCGCCGTCCGAATCGGTCAGGGCACACCAGCGTACATCCTCGTGGTTGCCCATATCTTGCGGTTTCGGGAAATTCACAAACTCACCGGCCACCGTATTCTTATGTTGCTCGATAAACTGTCCGCTCTTGCGGTCGGCATAGTTGTCGATCGGGCCACGTCCGTAATAAGTGAAGCCGGCATATTGCTGCGGGATTTTCATCACATATCCCAAGCGCGGCAATACCAAGCTCGGACGATTGGAGGTGATGCTCGACTGCAATTCGACAGAGCCGTCAGGATAAACGGTCCAGATTTGATTTGTCGTAAACTTGAAATCATTTTCTCCGAAACTCTTATCCGTCAATTCCTCTATGCTGTTCTTCCCCGTACTGGTCCCGCCTTTGATCTTAGCTCCGTTCGGCGCTTGCGACTCGACAGTAAAGGCCAGGACAACCGTACCATCGTTTCTTTCCTGTACCGTGCTGTTCGTTGCCCGATGTTGCAGGTTATGCAAACCGTGTTCAAACCACTGCGAATAGAACCAGTTGTCGTTATTGGTAAAAGCACGCAAGGCATCGAGCTTCGGGCCGTTTCCTTCGGTTATAACCGTCTTGCCTCCGTAGGCCAGGCTGTAGATCGTACCCGTCTCCATATCAAACTTGGCTACAAAATTGTCACCGCTCACCGTCCTAATCGAAGTATCCGATTTATCCAACTCCGCTTTTCCGGCAGAAGCCGTCACAGCACTGATGGAAGGACGTTCCGTAGCTTCCTGCAACAAAATTTGTTCCTCCGCCATCACAAATCCTTTTTCAGCCCACGGCATATTGTCCTTCAAAAGGAACTGCACCTTTACAAAATATTCGGAATCATTCTTCAACTTGTCAAAAGGCACAGGTATTGACACTTGTGCTTTGGTACGGGCAGGGATCGTCCCGGAATTAACCAAACCGAATCGAATCTCCTTTCCGTCTTCATAAAGCGACCATCTTATATCATAATCCGAAAGATCCTTAAAATAGTATTTATTGAATATCTCAAAGAGCCCCTTACGGACATCAATCGCTTTCACGCCAATATGCTGATAGACCTTCTTCACTTCATAATACTGTGGTTTCGGTTCCAGATCACCGAACACTATGCCATTCATCACGAACTGACCGTCATTCGGAGTATCACCGAAATCCCCGCCGTATGCCAGATACCGTTTACCGGTCTTTTTATCATAGTTATACATCGACTGGTCCACCCAATCCCAGATAGCACCGCCGCAGAAGAAGTTTGTCGATTCCATCGCCTCCCAGTAATCCACCAGATTACCACAGGCGTTCCCCATCGAATGAGCATATTCGGAAATATGGAACGGATATTTGATATCATAATCGCCTTTCACCGCACCACGTGTCCAACCGATCGACGGGTACTGGTTCGAACCCATATCCACGATATCATTATTACGTTCATATTGAACAGGGCGGGATTTATCCACCTGCTTCAACGCGTCATAAGCAGCCACGAAGTTTTCACCCGGCCCCGCCTCATTACCCAACGACCAGATCACGATAGACGGATTGTTGATATTGGCATGAACCATTTCCATCACACGTGCGACATGCGCCTTTTTCCATTCCGCCGGATGCGAAAGGGATGCAGCGCCGTAATAATATTCATGCGACTCGATATTGGCTTCGTCTTCCAGGTAAAGGCCATATTTATTGCATAAGAAATACCAGTAAGGATCATCCGGATAATGCGAATTACGCACATGGTTGATATTGGCACGCTTCATCAGCATCACCTCTTTTTCCATCATATCGCGCGTGATGGCATGCCCGACCGCCGGATTCGACTCATGGCGGTTGACACCTTTCAACTTGACAGTCTTACCATTTATATAATAGTAACGTCCGGCCAACCCGAATTCATCTTCTTCTGCCGGTGTATCTTTGATTTCCACTTTACGGAAACCGACAATAGTCGAAACTGTTTCCACCGTTTTGCCTTTGGCATTTTTCAACTCCGCCACCAACGTATAGCAATACGGGAACTCTGCCGACCATTTGTTCGGAGCCTTTACATTTAATAAAGCCTGCGACGTTTGCGTCTGGCCTGGGTTTACGACATCTACCGTTGCCGAAGCTGCCACATTATCGACTTTCGTGTTCTCATCCGAATACAACTTGTTGGCATACAGCGTATATTCCAACTTATACCCTTTAGCCGCTTTCTTATCCAGATTCCGCACATCGGCCGAGATCGCCAGTAAGCCATCCGTATATACCGCATCCAGATCAGGAGTCACAACCAGGTCGCGAACGTGTACTTTAGGAGCCGAATAGAGAGCGACCGTCCGGAAGATTCCCGGCAGGCGGAACATATCCTGTGCTTCCAGGAAAGAACCGTCGGAACTGCGATACACTTCGGCGGCTACCACATTCGTTCCCTTACGGAGATAAGGAGTGATATTGAAATTAGCCGTATTGCGTGAATTCTTGGAGAAACCCACATAACGGCCGTTAACCCACAGATAGAAGAAAGAGTCGACTCCATCGAAACTGATAAAAACTTCGCGTCCGTCCCAATCCTGGGGTATTTCGAAGTCACGACGGAAAGAACCGACTTCATTCCGATACTTGTAGGTCGTCCAGTTTGCCGGCGGAGTGCGCATCACGCCTCCGCGCCAATCGTCGACCGCCACCTTATGCTGGAAGATTACCGGCTGGTTCACATAGATCGGAACTCCATATTTCTGGCTACCGTCTTTCTGGACTCCGTAGATATTCCAACTGGAAGGAACCGGGATATTGTCCCAGCCGGATACATCGAACTCCGTCTTATAGAAGTCTTTCGGCCGTGAATCGGGATCAGGCGCCCAATTGAACTTCCAGTCTCCATTCAAGGACTGCCAAAATTTACTGTTTTCCGGCAATACCTTACGAGCACTTTCCACATCCTGGAAAGGGAAAATATAAGCATGCGGTTGTTCTTTGTTCAGAGCCAGATTCTCAGGAGATTCCCACTCTTTACCGGTCGGCGCTTCTGCCGGTCCGTAACTAAATCCCCCAAGCGGCAATTGATCAGCCATGCTACAGAAAGAAGCACAGCAGAGCGCTAAGGCTAATGAGATTTTTTTCATGATGTTCATTTTAGGAATAATAGATTCTATTTGTATATTCACATTTTTCAGACATACCAAAATATCTACAAATATAGGCAATTAACACAGAATATGAAAGAGAATAAACATCTGAGCAAGAAGAATACACTTTTGTAGGGACTGGGCTCTGCTCTGCCTCTTGAAATTCTATATAGGAAAGGTTGATTACATTGGGCGGAGTAGAACCCCGCCCCTACAGGACTTCATTTTCATATGCCACAAAATCTTCATTTGCGGTACGTTTCTGCCTAACAAGGAATTTATTTATTCCAACAATTGGCTACAGAACTCATTTTCCCTTCAAATCAAACGCATAAACAGAGCCTCCATAGTCGACTGCAAACAACCTATTGCCGGACACAGCCACGGATGCCAAAACAGGAGCACCCATTCTATGGCGCCATAAGAGCGCCCCGCTTTCTTTATCCAGACCATAAAGTACGCCATCTGCTCCTCCGGCAATCACCATGTTTCCGACCTGTACGGGACTCGCCTCGACCGTTGCGGACGGATTACGGGAATAAGGAGCCGTATAGATCATCGACTCACCTGTACGATACCGCCATTTCTCCGTCCAAGTCTCCCGATCCAGGGCGACAATACCTTCCGAGGCCGTCCCGAATATGAGTTCCTTATCTGTTACGAGCGGAGAAGAGGCGACATTCACGCTGAAAGGTAATTTCTTTTGCATCAATATCCGCCCGGTTTTCGTTTCCATCAGGAACAACGATTCGTCCGATGCAAGATAAAAGACATTTCCTTGCATGACTGCCGAAGAGGAACGATGCCGAATCCCGTTTTTCTCCATGCTCCATAACTTCTTACCGGTTGCTGCATCATTGCCGTATAATGCTCCCCAATGTGAGCTGCTGATCAGGACTCCGTTATCCAAAGACATGGTTGCGGTCGATCCTTGGTTTTGATTCCAGTCCTTATTCCGCCAAATTTCATTTCCGCTTTTCACATCGATCGCACAAAGTCCCTTTCCCGAACCGGCATAGACGATACCTTTTTCGACTACCAACCCTTCGATCAAAGAAGGCAGTACTTTTTCTATCGCTAATTTCTTCTCCCAAACCAACTTTCCGGACACTGCATCCAGCGCATAACAATTTCCATCAACATCTTGTGCTACAATCAATCCATCGGAAGCGACAATCGTATTCTTGATCGAATTGCGTACGGCATATTTCCAACGGACCTCGCCCGTGGAAGCATCCATGCAAGTCACCGAAGCCTGTCCTTTCCCGTTCTCGTCGACAGAAGCCACATAGACGTTTTCTTTATAAACGATCGGAGAAGACATATAAATATTAGACCCTACATTCCGTATCCATACCGGACGTAACGAATCCGGACAAACGTTTTCGCATATTCCGGAATGCCGGGAATTACCCAATAAGTTCGTCCAGTCCTGCTGCAAACGAAGAGGAGAAGAGGACGGGCGGTATGTGAACGAACGTTCTGCACAGGCGATCTCTCCGTTGCCGAACTCCGCCATAACCCGGACAGTCATAACCCGGCCGATCCGATCGGGAGTCATGGGAATTTCGGCAAACCAAGCAAAGTCGGTCTGTTGCTGCAACATTTTTCCCGTCAGGATATTCTTACCTTCCACCCGATATTCATACGTAACTTTTTTTACCGGTGACACGGTCGAATAGGCATTGACAGCCAACTGTACATTTCCCGATGGCGTGCAGGGTGCTTCCAAATTATCAATAGATGCGATCTGCAATGATTTGTCGATATAGGGATAACGCAATTCGGACGAAAAATCGCCATGTGCATTTACCTCCATCATACGGAAAGAAGCCGGCGAATGATCGATTCCTCCTCGGATAGGCGTTAAAGAACCGATGCTGTAAGCATGCTTATGTTTATGTACATGGCTGATATGCCAATGCCCGTATAACCAAGCTTTCAGATTATGTTTATCCAGATCGAGCCGTCTGCCTTCACCCATGTCGAAGACGAAAGAGTCGCCGGTCACAGGCAAGTCGTGCCCGAATACGATTATTGGTTTTCCTGCCGGTATTTGTGCAAGGTCGTTTTCCAGCCATTCGTAAACATCAGCCGGGCGATAAGAAGGCGGATAGTCGCCTCCCATCATCGGAGTCACGACATAATGGACGTTCCCGGCATCGAACGAATAATAGACCGGTCCGTAAAGCTGTTCGAACAGTTCTTCTCCATATTTTCCTTTTACCAGATCGTGGTTCCCGATCGAATAAAAGACCGGGACATTCATATTGGCCGTATTCATCAAACGGATATGGTTTTTCAACCCGTTCTCGTAGCAGATATCCCCTCCGTGCATGATGAACGCTACTTCTTCATTGGCGGCATAATCACGAAGGTTCTGCACCCAGTCGGAATGTTCGTCATTCGATACGGAACCGTGTATTTCGGTGTCCGAGATATGTACGAACCGATGGCTTCCGTCTTTTCGGATATGAGCTTCATAAGGTACAACCCCGAAATCATACGTTTGTCCTTCCTCGCCGATCCGGCGATAATAAGCATTATCGGTCTTGAAACCGGAAGGAGTCGTAATAAAAATAAACCGTTCTTTCTCATGGCCGGGCAAATCGAACGACCCGTCGCGTGCTGTCCTGACGACATGCAATCCGTCCGAAACCATCACGCCGGATAACGGTTTCTCTCCCTTATCGAAAATTCCGTTCTTGTTTTTATCAATAAATACATGCCCTGTATAAGAAGCCTCGGCAGAAAAAGCCACACAGCCCAACAGGAGGAATGTTGCATAAATATTTGTTCGTGTTTTCATGTTTTCGTCCGGATTTATAAAATTAAATTCCTATTTGTCTGTTTTTTATATAAGGATAAACTTTCTCTGAATTGGGAAAATCTCCTATTTGGGGAGCTGGCGGCAAAAATTCACTCTCACATCCTTCAATTACTATTTCTTTCGAATCGAAATCCAAAGAAACAAATGCATACAGGGAATCCTTATATTCAATCATATGTCCATTCGAATACATATCCGATGCATCTGTCCAGAAATAGGAAGCACTGTTGATTTCAAAATAATGCACTCCGTTTATTTCCTCGTATGCATCAACATGGTTATGTCCGCAGAAACAAGCAATCACCTTTTGTTTATCTCTGTTCGCCTCATCAATAATCGCACGTACTTCTTTTCTATTCGGACATCCACCTCCTATTCCCCACAGTTCATCAAATCCTTGGTGAGAAAAAATAACTGTTGGCTTTTCTGTTCTCTTCAAATCCGATTTTAACCATTCCAATTCTACCGGAGCAACCCAATCCCGATTTTCTGCCGTTGCCCGAAAGTAGTTACCATGATCAAAATCCAAAAACTTATCGTCTTCCCGCATATAGCTCGAATCTAAAACGACGAAATGCACGCCTTGTATATCATACGAATAATAACATCCCGGCATATCCAATTCTTTCGTCACGACAGCTTTGGTGGAATGATCCATATCATGATTCCCCAACACGCTATATTTCTTTCCTGCATATCGTTCCCAAACAGACTTTATAGTTTTCAAATCTTTTCCATGAGACAAATCGCCCAATTGTATTATAAAATCAAGCTGTCGCTTTTCCGCCGCATCCAAAAAACGCTGTAACCGCTGCACGGCATCTCGCTGCAAATCCTGATGGACATCCGTTATTACACCGAAACAAACCTTCCGACCGTCAGATTGTCTCTTACAAGAAATATTCAAAGCCAAGCCACACAAGCCGACCGATATCTTTTTAATAAAATTCCTCCTTGTTTCCATTATCTAATCCTTTATCTAAACAAAGATATACTTTTCCTCTGAAATTATTAATGTTCGTAACAAAACATAACTACCGCAAAAAAAGTCAGAGAATAACTCTGACTTTTTTTATGATACGGTTTACATCATCCGCCATACTTTATTTTTGCCAATACTTATTCTGAATTAAATTCGGGTTCAATATAATATCACCTGTCGCCATCGGGCTATAATAATATTTAGGTTCAACAAAAGTCCATTTACCTACCTGAGAAATCAACCGCACATAACCTTTATCACCTTCAGTCAATTCATATGTATTACCATCCAATATTTCTACTGTCAATTTATATTTGAGTTTATCCTCTTCCGGGATCGCATCTGCATCTGCTTGTGTTTTTACCAAAGCATAATCAGGTTGACCATCACCTGTCACATCTATATAGCCTAACTTGTCTATATACATTCCCTCAGGTGCTTTTTCCAACAGTTTACCGCATTTCCATCGCATCAAGTCCTTGTAGCGGAATCCCTCACAGGCAAGTTCGATACGTCTTTCTCTTCGGATTTCCAAAATAGCACCTTTCTGAGAAGATGTTACATTAGGATAACGATTAGCCTGAACCGGATCAATCTTACTTAACCAACTACTCAATGTAGCATTCGGAACACCGGCACGTCTCCTGATCAGATTAATCGTAAGATCAATATCTTCCTGTGTCAGTTCACCCAATTCAGCCTTAGCTTCTGCATACATCAACAGTACTTCTGCATAACGAATCACAGGCAAATCCGTATATGATTTTCCCCATTCCAACTGATCATAAGTCCTCGGTTCAAATTTCACCTGTGGATATCCTCCATTTGAAATTTTCTGCCGATGAGGCTCCGTATTTTTTGATCTTGTAAATCCTGGAACCATGAATGTCTGAGACATACGTGGATCTCTATTTTTAAAGACCTCCAATAACGTCATCGTTTCATGTTGCGGGACCTCCTGAAATGTTTTTGTTTCACCATCTTCGAGAACAAGATAATCTTCCATCAGATCGCGTGACAAACTCGACTGCCAGTCCAAAGCCGCCTGAGCATTATGCATACGCCCCAAGGCTTTATCATAATCTTCATAAAAAATCATTTCATTATTCGTTGAAAGATCCTCGTTGCAAAACATCGCTTCATAAGCAGGAATCTCACCAGAAGGAGTTGTAGATAAACTATATTCTCCTGAATCCATTATCTTTTTACAAGCATCTATCGCAACACGGAAAAAGCGATCTGCATCATTCAATTCCAACTCCGGGTGATATCTGCGCCAAGATCCCTCGGACAATGCTATACGAGCTTGCATGGCCAAAGCCCCATAACGAGACCAAATCGTACGGCTCCCCATATCTTCTTTCATGTTGTTCGCGGCAAAATCCAAATCTGCCATGATAGAATCGACCACTAATGAACGAGAATCTTGCGTTTTGTACAATAATTCTGTATCTGTCGTCTGTAAATCTCGACTATACCAAGGAACATCGGAATAAGAAAGGACCTTGTCATAATAGAGTTTCGCCCTAAACATACGTGCCAGACCTACATAATGATTAATTTCTATTTGATCACCTTCCGCTTGGTTTACTCTTGCCAACATGAAATTGACTTTCCGGATATTGCTCCAACTCCACTCTCCGACATTATCAGGAGTACGTTCTCCACGCATCACAGTGTAAATATCCACATTATCCAAATAAATCAGATTATCCGTACCCAAATCCCAATAGGAGGAACCTATTATTCCATACAACCCGTTCGTATAAAGTTCCAGATCTTTCGGGGTTTTAAAAAACATCTCTTCGGAAATTGATGTTTCAGGATATTTGTCCATGAATGAATCATTACAACCAGTCAAAATTGTAAAAGCGACAGAACCTAATACGAGAAATTTCGCTATATTTTTATCAATTTTCATAATATTCGGTATTAATAATTTAGAATGTGACATTTAAACCAAATGAATAAGAACGTTGTAATGGATACATTTGTCCTCCCAAACACTCTGGATCAATCTTATAATGCTTATACAAGCCCGTAATTTCACATAAGTTATCACCTGAAAAGAATATTCTCAACCGATCAATATTCACCTTGTCCGTCCATTTTTGCGGTAAAGTATAACCGACAGAAAGGTTTTTCAAACGTGCATAAGTCGCATTCTGTAAATAACGTGTCTGGGCTATACCTGCTTCATACGAACCCTGCTCTGCCACATATGATTTAAAACGAGGAAAATATCCATTCTGATTTTCTTCTGTCCAACGATCATAATAGTTTCCCTCGGTAATGTTCGTCCAAGGTTGAGCATAAATTCCCCAAAAATACAAGTCTCCGCTTGGATTATAATTTTTTTTCAGTACTCCTTGTATAAACAAACTGAAATCAATGCCATTCCAGTCGCCATTTAGATTAAAACCAAATGCATAACGAGCACGACTATTACCTATGATCTTATAGTCTCCATGATCATCGATCGTCCAAGCACCTTTATTGATTTTTTTATCTCCATTTTGATCTTTGAACTTCAAATCTCCCGGTTCAATCGGCCTTGTTCCCGGGTAAGAAGTAACTTCACTTTGATCAGCATGGTTGTCAATATCGGCTTGAGAAATAAAAAATCCTTCTGTCTCTAATCCCCAAATATCACCGATCTCCCAACCGACATAATAATCATTCAAAGTTCCTGTCTCATTCGAAAACTTAGTAATCCACGAACGGCTATCTCCTATATTAAAACTCAGGCCATAATTAAAATCCTTACCGGCCATTTTAATTCTATCACGCCAGTTAATAGTTAAATCCCAACCTGTCGTTTTCAAATCAGCTGCATTCGCCAATGGAACACTTGTACCCAATACGTTCGGCAAACTTGCCCCTGCTGTCAACATATCTTTCGTCCTGCGAATATAACCATCAACCGTTGCAGTCAATCGATTGTTAAAGAAATTAATATCCATTCCCCAATCTGCTGTTGTAACATTTTCCCAAGTCAAATCCGCCGAAACGAGTCCAGGAGCACTGACATAGACAGGTTGTTTTCCATTTAAAATCTGTGAAATTTTTCCTGATCCCATTGTCGCAAGATAAGCATAATAATTATTCTTCAAATCCTGATTTCCTAAGCTACCATAAGAAAAACGAAATTTCAAAAAGTCTACTACATCTCTCAATGGTTCAAAGAAATTTTCTTGAGAAAGAACCCAAGCAACAGAACCTGATGGGTTGAACACATAACGAGAATCATGCGGAAAACGAGAAGTCCCATCATAACGCCCATTAAACGATACGATGTATTTATTATCATATATATAATTCAGACGTCCAAATCCGCTCCTTAAAGCAATCGTATAGACATTATGTGAAACATTCATATCTCCTGTCGCCAAATCCAAAGAGGGCAATGAAGATGTCATTAATTCCTTACGGCTGGACGAAGAATAATCTTCACGCCAATTTTCCTGATTATAACCAATCATTGCCGTAAAATCATGTTTATCATTAAACAACTTATGAAATGTCACATAAGCATCAAATGTCAATGTACGAGCATCCGTATGATTCAAATATGCCTGGCTGATTTCATCCTGATACAATGGGGATCTATCCGGACCATCATAATACTCAACAGGTAAAGAATAACCTTTTTCGGCATTCTTTTGAGCTGTATAATTAAAAGAACCATTCAAAAAAAGGATATTCTTTATAATATCTATTTTAGTCGTAAACTGTGTCGTAAAAGTATTTTTTTGCTGATTCCAACGACCACCGTCTATCATACGCCCAAACACACTACTTCCCGCTTTCGCCCAAGTTCCATCCGGATTAGAGATAACATCCAATGGATTTAAACGATTCACTTCCCAATAATATGAATCACCCAAATAATTAGGAGAATTATAATCAGATGTTACAAAACTCGTATTATTACCGATCGTCCACCAATCAGTCAATTTAAAATCTAACTTAGATCATTAGTGTCCACTAAAAAATCGCAATAGTTCTTTGAAAT
>UMLO01046943.1_pt1 | contig 38638 bp, 50 predicted proteins | sample 1966551 | NCBI WGS metagenome assembly UMLO01 (sample SAMEA4836201, study PRJEB28245) | human gut metagenome | biome: gut microbiome; material: fecal sample | place: Denmark | collected 2008
AACTGACCGGTGAAGAACTTGCCGAAATGGACTTCGAAGAACTTGAGGATGTCTGCGACGACAAAGACCTTGAAACTGACCCAGACGATTATGATGAAGACGACATCGAAAAACTCCGTAAAGCAATTGCCAAAGAACTCGGTCTCAAATTGCCGGCAAAGAAAGAAGCCAAAGGTAATGGCAAGAAAGGGAAAAAGTAATCTGGTAACCGTATTCAAGATTTAAAAGAAGGTAGGGAAATTTCCCTACCTTTACTATCAACTATTAATAAACGTAGAAGTTTACTTATAATAACCATTAACTTATAAAACATTAAAAATTATGGCAACAAAGAAATCAGACTCAAAGAAGAAAGGGGATAAGGAAAAAGACCCCGAAAAAGAAGCTAAACGTAAAGCTCGTCAAGAGGCACTTAAGAATCGGCCGGCTGAACAACGCCCTAACAGCAAGCAAATCGACGTTATTGCCATTAACGACAAATCCAAGGTAATGAACTTTGGTTATGCCGTTAAGAACAAGGAAGGCTATCAGGGTGTAGTGGTTACTTCTGTATTGGTTACGGATGGCAAACCGGTATCAACTTCAGTTTCATTCGTTCCGGGAACTCTTACCGTTAAGTCTAAGAAAGGACATGGCGTTATTTGTTCTCCGAAAAACAAAAAGGATAAGGAAGAAGAAGAGGAAGAATCAGAAGATTAAACTCTAACTTACTAACTACTATCCCATATGTCTGCTATATAAATTTAGAGTTTAAGTTCATATGAATAACATCTACACTTAGGACGTTGTTCAGCCAAAAGCTCATTGCCTGCGAAGGTAGTGGGCTTTAATTTTTTATACCCATGGAAGAAGAGAAATTAGCAATTCGAAAGAACATTCGAATACTTGCATTGGATAATCTAATAAATACTTATACTGATGCACTAGAAGATAAAGAATTAAACCTGGGACCAGATGAAAGGGAACTTGCCATCAATATAATAAATGAGGCAAGAGAAATGCTATCAGAAGAAACTCAGGAAGTATCTAACCAAGTAATGCAAAGACCCAAATGGAAAAAGACTTAAGATTATTAGTGGGAAACATTAATCAAACTCTCAGAGAATTAGATTATGTTTCGTACCTTAAAAAGGTAGCTCTTAGTAAGGGTAAGAAAGGCGAATACCAATCCCATAGGTTGAAGAGTAATTATCTGAAAAGAAAACTCATATCTCTTAAAGGAGCCCTGAATAAAAAACTTCATGGGACTTATATTGTTGCCCAATTTAATTTTATAAGGGGGGAACAGAAAGAAACTTTTGAACAAACTTTTACGGACTTATCTCAGAAAGAGGTAGAAGATATACTTCAACTCGAGGCAGTTTTAAAACAATGCAGTTTAGAAATCCTAGAAATTAAAGAAATCCCAACCCAAATTAGGAAGGTATAACTATGGTATTATGTAAATAGGAAATTCAATTATTCACCTAATATAAATGAAAATGGCTAAGAAAACAGAAAAGAAGAGTAAATCGGAATCCAAGACTCCGGAACTCACAAAGGCTAAGAAAGCTTTGGATGCTTACCTTAAAGAGAACAAGTTGGACCCTACTAAGGATTGGACCAAAGACAAGAAACATGGTAAAAAGGTTACCGAACTTGTAAACAAGCTCAATAAGGAAAGAGACAAAGTTGCTGCTGCCTATCCTGAAGCTGACCAAGAGAACAACAAGAAATTGGTAAAACTCCAGGAAAAAGAGAAGAAGGAAAAAGCTGAGAAGAAGGCTGCCAAAGAGAAAAAGGAAAAGAAAGGAAATGGTGGTAGAACAGCTATCAAATACGATTATCCTCTCATAGATGGCAGAGAAATGACTTCTGCCGAGAAGAAGAAATACCGTATGGAACAGAGAAAACTTGCTTCAGGTAAGGCTCCCAAGGAGGAAAAGGAAACTAAGAAAAAGAAGGAAGAAAAGGTAAAAGAAAAACCGGCTTCCGATAAGAAGGATAAGAAGGCCAAAGACAAGAAGAAAAAGAAGGCCGCTAAAGAAGAAGATTAATAAGAGCACTTTTTACTTTTACTTATCATATTTTTGAGTATTCGTTAATAATGGTAGAAGGCCTGGCAATATAAAAATTGTTCAGGCCTTTTATTTTCTAATTAAGTCGAAAATGGAACAAGAAGTATATAAACCAAAACTTAGAATCACTACACTATCAGAGAATGGTACCACCTTATCTGATAGGTTGGTAGATGCCTATACCGAGATGAATTCAGGTCCAAAGGTACAGCATAACGGTCCCATAAGAGTAGAAGTAACTCTTACTAATAAACAAGATATTGATAACTTCAAAGAATACTTAGATAGGTTATCTGGTACATTGCCTGCTAAGGCACCTAATGTTGGCAGAGGAAGACCTGCAGGGTCTACAACTAAGGAATTGGAATCACCAAGGGAGGACATTCTTGCAGATGTAGAGAAAATGATTGAAGAGGGTAAAAGCCAACAAGATATCATTAAATATCTTAGGGGATTGGGATTTGTATTTATCCTTACTGAAGATTTTCTATTTCACTTTCCTGGATTTGAGTTTAATAAAAAAGATGTTGGAGAAGCAACCGACAATAATCAATATCCCAATTCATTCTCCTGGATGGCAAGATGTATCAAACGTGCCAAAGATCCAAAGGCCGATAAATTCGACCCCATGATCATCTTTGGTTTTAGCATCCTTGGGGGACCCTCGAAAAAGATTATCCCATATCTCTATAAGGAAAGGAAGAAACCATTAAGGGCCCAAGTTGGTAAAAACGTAATCTCCTTCTCTCAGGCAGAATTCACTAAACTTCCCAAGTATATGAGGGAAGATGAACGTATTAAGTTCTCTACAGAGCAAAGACAATTACTTCTCAATCCAGAAAAGAAGCCTTCTAAATTCTTTATGCGATGGGTAGATGATGCTATCTTCCCCGACTCAATCAAGGAAAAGATAGAGGAAATCAAGAACCGCTAACACTTACCTCCGTATTTATTAAAAGAGTATTTTATATAAAATAATTTTAGTATATTTGCATAGAGAAAATTTAATTATGGACAAGGAAACAAAAGACATCGTAAAGCTCATTGCTGGTATTCAGATTGAATCACTCAACTCAATCAAAGAGGATGTTAAAAATGGGAATGATATTGCCCAAGACTTAATCAAAAAACTCCTTCAGATTGAGGATGACGAAATAATTCGAGCACTAGATGAGCACATTGAATTATACGTGGAAATCGAGAATACTCCTCAAATGATAAATATGCTAAGTGAATACCAAATGCTGGTATGCTCACATATATTATTCAGAATGGAAGATGAATGGGTACACACTAATTCTCAGGGAGTACTTGGTACTTGGGCAATATTCCAGAGGGCAAATCTCAAATTCCACCCAGAACTAACACTTTTAAAATTTTAATATAGACATGGAAAAGAACGAATACTTAGAATCAGTAGAAATAAACACCGGAGTCGAAATGATTCCTTGCGAATCCTCTAATATTGAGGGCTTTGGTTATGACTCAAAGAAAAAACAACTTTGGGTTGCTTTTAAAGGTAATCGAGTTTATCGCTATGATGATGTACCTTATGAAATCTGCAATGGTTTACATCAAGCAGAATCAAAAGGTAAATACCTTGCAAAGAACATTAAAAATAAATTCGAAACTACAGGTTATGAACTCCGGAACTAAAATAACTAAGGGTTTATTAATTGCCATAGGAGCAATGCTACTTTACTTAGGGAGTAAGAATAATGCCCCCATAGAGGAAGTGAGCATTGCTCCTTCTCGTTTAGAAAGTCCCTTGACCAGGTTACATTATCTTTCAGATAGCATGGGTATTAAACCAAAAGAAAGGGAGCAAAAGAAACAATGGTATAAATATAGGGTAGAAATAGAAACTATTCCAGAAAATCAAATCTATAAGATTGAGAAATCTGGATACCAGCAATATGAAGTTTCTAGATTGGGTGAAACTTATTCTTATGTAACCTACGAATTTACCTCAGATAAGGTAATGACTACTCAAGAAGCCTATGACTTCGTAAAGAAATATCCTGAAAGATGTACAAGGGTACCCAATACATCACAAGATAACATTTACGATAAATATAACGAGGATTATGAAGATTACATAAATGATCCAGAGGATGAAATTAACTATCCTCCAGAAATCTTCGACTTCCTATCCGATTAACCCGAGCAAATAGAAAATAATTCAAATAAAATTTTTCTATTTAAAATAAAGTTCTTATATTTGTATCAGAAAAAGAAATTAGTCATTTTACTAACATTTTAAATATAGACGTTATGAAAAAGAATGAAACAAAGGTTACTAACCTGGTTGCAACTAAGGTTGCCGAACAACTTGAAGGAATCAAAAATTCCAAGACTAAAACTTCTAAGGCTTCTACTCCTAAGGCCCAAAAGACTAAAAAGGAATTGGTACAAGATGCTCAAGAAGCTGCCACTAATTTTGCCAATGCCAAATTGGTAGAACTCTCTCCCAAAACCAAAACTTCCAAAAAGGAACAGGTTGTCAAGGAAGTTAAGGAACAACAAAAACCATCCATCATCGAACAGGTAATTTCTAATCGGGAAGTTAAATACGTATACCCTGCCGATGTAGTTGATACTCTTGCTCGGAAGAAATGGAGACAACAAACTCGAAACGAACTCCATCGATTGGAACTTGCAATGGCTCGTATCAAAGATACAAACTCTAAGGAATTCAAGGCTGCTGCTAAAGCATACGAGGACTTTAGAAAGAAAGTCCTCAAACCAGAACAAGTTGCATAAACCTTTATTAACCAGGTGCCCGGGATAATTACCTGGGCATCTCAATTCATACAAAATGACTTACACTATCTTCTCTGATAAAGAGATGCTTAAGCAGGACAAAGAATTGGTAGAATTACATAAACGATGTTGTAAGTCCTATCTAATCCAACATTCACTTAAGCACTCCAAGATTAAGAAGTTCTTTATCGTTTACGATTGGTATATAAATACCGATAACGTAAGGAATTTCTTTTTCAGGCCTATAAACCTTTTCATTCAGGCATTGCTTTTAGGGCAACTTGATGAAATATCCGATTACATTAATCCTAACAAAAATGGAAAACGAAAAAAGAAACGAACCAGAAAAGTATAACGTACTTTATTGCAAAGGTAAATATCAGTACAAATCTAAATATCCCCAAATAGAAACTAAACATAAGGTTATCTATGCAGGGCCAGTAGAACCAATGGCACCCATCTGGGATAATGTATCAGATATATTAAGGAAATCTGATAGAATTTGTACTGAATCTCGAAGAGAATTAAAGAAGTTAGAGGAACGTTCACAGAATAACCTTTACTTCAAGAAAAATGGTATTACTCATATAATCGTATACAAATGTTTAGAGAAATAGTTAAAGACCTATATATAGGCAAATCTAAGTTAACCCTAGAATGTAACCAAAAGGAAATACCCCAAACTACTCTGGTTCAGGACGTATTACAGAATACTGGATTTACGGGTAATATGCCCGACTACGGTACCTATGGTAATTTCAAGGATGGGAAATTTGAGATTACTCCAATGATGCCTAAGCATTGCTTATTTATTACTGGAGTACCCAAAGGGGCAATCCTTGATAATTTCCGAGTTAGAAGAACCTATTGGTCCTCTTATTATGAGGATGATGTAAGAGGGTACTTATTTCAGATTACAGATGAAAGTATACCTCGTTTAATAATCACAAACTAAATCTATATGGAAGCAATCGATTACGTAAAATTATTTAAACTCGACCAAGAGAATTATGACTTTAAAAGGGAAGAGTTTATATCCGAATTAGGTAAAGAATTTCTAGATTATTGCCAAACTACCACAATTGGGATAGATAAAAAGACTGGCAATATATACTACTACCGATTTAGGGAAATAGTTAAGAATTTCGAAACTAAATTCTGGGCAATCTCAGAACTTAAAATAGGAGAACCATTAACCCAGAAATTATGGAATGCCTTTTTCGCTACTCAGGTAGTTCCCCTAAGGCAAAGGTTATTCCCAAAGGTTCAGAAATTAATCGAAGAGCAAAAGGGGATAACCAATAACCGTAGTAAACAAGACAAAAAACCTACGAACCATAAAAAGGCAAACTATGGCAAGGGAAATCACAGACCTGCATGGGAATAAATTTAAGGTAGGGGATTATAAGCTTTGCCTTAATATCCCCATCACTGGGAAAGGTAATTTAGTATTCACCAGGGACCTAATCTCTGGTGAAGCTTTTAATTTATCAGTAAGTAAGAAAAAATATAAGGGATATTTCTATAACCTATCTTTGAATCTGTATGTAAGGTTCGATTTAGAGTATATGGGTTATGATGAAAGTTCCGATATCCGAAAATCTCATTTGTATGTCAGAAAAAGAAAGTAAGATAGTAAGGTTCCCAAGACCCATGGGAACTACAGCTATGGCATTAGAATATCAAAAGAATCCTGATGATAGTCTTTTGATGAAGATACATAATTACATTATCAATCAATGGCTGATGGGTAATGGTGTATTATGTGGTATTACCTATGATATTAATACCTTCTCATATCGTATGGGCATAGATATTAATTACATACGTGTATTTATGAGGGATAGGCTATTAAGCTCTAGAATATGGGATAAAGATAAGGCAGAAGATTTATTGCAAGCTTTAATGGGAGAACAACTAGCATGGGCCTTGGAAGATCGTATGGAGATAGCCCATCAGGTTAACATCTTGAGAGAGTCTCAGGGTGGAAAATATGTACCTTTCATATCTTCTGAATTAGGAAAAGCACTTAAATTAAAACTTGAATCTTCTACTTCACTTCAATCAATTGTACGTAATCTTACTGGAGGGAGCACTACTAATATATTTGCTCAATTTAATCAACAGAACAATGTGACTCAGCAAAATGCTATCACAGTTGAAGAAGCCCGTCAAATTGTATTGGAATCCCAAAGGGTAATGGATAAAACCGAAGAAGCTAAACTGTTAGAGTCAAGATATGACCTCAGTAGTTTACCAGAAGTTGTTGCTACTAAACAAGAGGGAGTAGATACCAGTAAGGAGGGGCTTAACTTGAATAAAGCCGAGCTAATGCAAATCACGGATGACTATAAGGGAGCAATGGCTTCATTTTCAAAGGAACATCATGAATTGAGAAGAGAAATAGAGATGAATATAGACCCAGATGAAGAAGACCCAGAGTTATATCAATATGAAGACTTCGGGGAAGAAGAAAAAGAAGATGGCTCATTTGCATCTCAATTCCTCCGAAATAGTAAGCTCCCATAGTTATATCAGGATATTGCATATTTAAAAAGAAAGAATTATATTTGCATATCAATTTAAAAATAGACAAAAATATGAAAAACCTTGAACAATTAATGGCATCTTTCCTTTGTAGGAAAGATTTTCTAGACCCAGAGGGAACTAAATCTGGAGGAGTTCCTCATATTCAATTATCTGAATCTATTAAAATAAGGCTGTTTGATGACCTTTATCAATTGGATGCTTTTTATTTAGCTGCTAATAATCGGGTACACTTACTTATGACTAATCCTCAAGGAGAAGTAGTAAATGTAACCTTTTCTACTTTTATGAATATTTTTCCTAATACAAAGGAAAGTCCAGAAAAATACATATATGAAGCTTTAAGTCAAATAATCTTGAGGAAAATGGGAATACAGAAAGACTACAAGAAAACTAAGGTTAATAAGATTAATCAAGGTACTTACTTTAAATTAAAACCCACCGATACTGCACCAGTATGGGTAAGAGACCATTTTGATAGAGCTACTCAAACTTATGCCTGTCATAAATATGAAGACTCAAATCATGAGACATTCTTAAAGGGAAATCGAGACATATACATTAACTTTACATTTTAATCACATGAGCTTATTTAAACGAAAAAGATGTTGCCAGGAACTCATTGCTATTAAGGATGGTAACTTGGTATTCAATTTAAACAATCGGCATATTAATACAGTTTATCATACTCTACTAGCAATGATGAGGAGATCTGGAATATTCGATGAAAACTTATATTTTGGCCTATATAAAGAATACCAAAAACATTACGTTGTATATGATGTAGTACCTTCCCTACTACAATATAAGGTACCACTAATATTCTCGGGTAGATTTCCTGGAATCATCTTTGATAACCAGTTTACATTTGAAGAATTAGTACCTAATGCTTTAGTATATCACCAATTGCCAGATAAGTTCAAGTTACCCGAAAACTTAGAGAAAATCCTTTTGGAAGTAAGAAAAAGGGTATCTACTTATATAGACACCGAGGGTATATCGGATAATGGCTACAGGGACTTAATTCGAATGAACTTCGTAAAACAGTGGGAAGTATTCAAAAAAGATCCTTCACTTATAGATTGCTATATGGATGCTCAATTGGGCATGCTATATATGTGGGCTAGAGTAGAAAATAAAACAATCGTAAAGAATATAATCGAAAGAACTCAAGATGAACTAGCTTAAGAGTTCTTATCTAAATATCAACAAAATGGAGAATAAAGAGAAATTTGCTTTCCGAAAGGTTAAAATGTCGGAAGGTGTAGAGGTAGAATTTATTAAATTGCTTATCTCATTAGAGACTAAAAGTGATGAAGATATTATTAAAGCTTTTAAAGCTCAATTATCTTCTGGAGTATTAACTTGTCATGCAGAAATGTTATCTAGAACACCAAATCAGATAATATTTCAAACATCTCAATTCAGTAAACCCTATAACTTTTACAAAAACTGGGAATTATGGGTATTCTCTAATATCCTGGGTGTATGGACTCTAAATAGGTTTAGGATATGATTACAATGAAAAACCTCCAAGTAGAGGATATAAAAGATGAATGGTTATATAATGCCTTAACACAGGGCATCAAGGAATGTATAACTGCTCCAGTCCTAACTTTGGACCCAACAAAACCAGAACCCATTAAGAGGGCAGAAATGATATTAGAGAATTTCTCTCAGGAGGATTCTCCAGTAGTAGCTACTGTAATTGCTCCAGGCAATTTCATACAGATGATATTACCGAAACATGAGATACTTCTATCGGTAATGTTTATCTATAAAGAGAGAAATACCTATGTACAACTCATAATACAAAAACTTGCTTATGAACGAGAAAAGACTACCACCAAGACTAATGGTTCTGCTAGTGGTACTGAAGGGTGAAAAGGTATATAAAATACCTCTCGAATCAGGAATAAAATTGGACCATCTAAAAGATTTCAATACACTAAGAAGAATCCTTACTCCTTTAGTACAACTATATCATGGAGTAGGTTTTGATACTAGACTTACTTATGATGAGTTTAGTATCTTCTTTAATGACCTACAACATTTGGGATATGAACAGTTAGATGAGTATTACTCGGGTATACAAGAATTAGTAGAAGCAAAACCCATTACTGAGAATGACCAAGATGTTGAGAAAATACGAAAAGGGTTACTTATTTCTCTTAAATCTCAGGAGTTATCAGAGGTATTAGCTACTAAACTAAAGCAAGCCATACATGAAGTATTTGAAAACGAAAAGAAGAAAGGTGGACTAATGGACAAGGAACCCTCTTTAGAACCTATGGAGAGTTCAATTATAAGAGAGGCTTTATATTTGCTTACTCCACAATTACCCTAATAATTGAAAGGCAGTCTAATCCACTGCCTTTCTTAGCGTATACACATCCTCAGCCTCCTTAAAAATAAAATAGATATATTTTTCTATAAAAATAAAAATGCTTATATTTGCATATCAATTTAAAAATAGACAAAAATATGAAAACGAACTCAGTAACTTACAATCAGGCAGACGAACTAACTAAGGTAGTTCGCAATTTCTTCGAAAAGAAATCTACATTTGAACTTGACTCTGATGAACAGGGTAATCTTTTTAATTTCCTAATGGGACTCTTAATCAAACTAGAGGATGATTACAAACTCAATTGCTTGGATATAAACCAGGTACAAATTCATGATACTACCTATTATTCTTTCATTTTCGAATCAATAATAACTGCCGATACTAATCCCTATAAGGGACAATTAGCCTCGGCAGCAGTTCAATTCATGAACGAATTCACAGATAACGATGGGATGTTCATATCATTCAACCAACTCGATAGAAACGACTGGATTTTCCAACTTAATTTCTCAATCGCATGACAAAGTATAACGTTAGTCCATTAGTTGCTCGGGAGATAGAATTCTCCACGGGCACTATCTTTGGTGGTAGTTGGTGCCGATACTTTATTTCAATTACCCTACATCAATGCTATATAGAAGCAACATGGAAAACCCGTCCTAAAAATGATTTAGACGGGAACAAAGAAATCTTTAACTCTTTACAGGAGTATCTAGATTGGTTTGCTAATCTTAAGAAAACTTACGGAATGAGAATATCCCGTAAACAAATGGTATATGCTGCATACGATGAAACAACACGTACCTTCAGTTACAAACCCTACGAGAATTGGGCTACAAGACGTTCTAAAGAGAAATTAAATAAGCCCAAGGAACCATTATTGGCCGATGAATTATATTAACAAAATCTTCTGGGAGGCACTCAAAACACCTCCCAGAACCTCCCTATTTATAAAAATAAAAGTAATTATAGAAACAAGTTTAGAAATAATTTTGTATATTTGCAGTGAGAAATATTTCTCAAATAATTTTAAATATAGACGTTATGAAAGAATTAAAAAATTTAGAGGCCATCCGGGAACTGCTTGCTTCTCATCCCATTTATACTTATGATTACTCAGATGGTCTTCTCATTAACAAGGAAGATACCAATATCCAGGTTTATTCAATCGACTTAGGAGATGATCCCTTTGCTGCTTATATCTCAGGATATATCATCACATATGCTTCAGAGGAAGTTCTCTTCGAAAATCTCCGGGAAAACATTATTTCTCACATGGATCTAACAAAGGGTGCTGACGACCAATACTATGATTATTCTCCTTCACAGGTAGAAGCTATCATATTTGGTATTCCTCAATTAACTCCAGAACATCAGGATTACATAATTACTGGACTCAAAAAACATCTCCGGGAATTCATCCAGGACGAGGAACAAGATGAGGACATGATATATCAATATACGGCAACATATAATGCTCTCGAAAAATGGGAATCCGACAAAAGAGAAACCCAACTCTTTGATTCCCTGGCTGCATCAGAACTAATTAGACAACTTAATAAATAATCACTATGGTAAACTTATATAAACTTTTAAACGTACTGGAACAGGGCATGTCCTTGTTCCAACTCAATAAATGGAAAACCGAAGGCATCTGGTATCCTATTACTCAATACAAAAAGGAATCCGACGAAATCCAGGTAGTAACCAATTTATTTATTCCGGAACAAAAGGAATATCACATTCAACTTTCTGGAAATTATCCCGAAGAATCAGAAGCCTGGGACAAGTTTCTAGAGGAAAACCAATGGAAAATCTACCCATTACTTGCAAACATAATGCAAGTCTTCTTGCCCACAGGGAACTACCAATTATTTTATACTCAATATCCACAAGGATTCATATCCATAATCGCTAAGCCCTATGATAAGTAAAGAACTCAAATCACAATTAAGTATTCTCAAGGAAACTAACCCAGAATATATTCAAACCCTAAAGGATGCCGTAACGGCATCCTATAAGGCAGAACTTCAGGCAATCAAACCCAGTTCTACCGAAGAAGAGGAACAACTCAATATCGAACTCAAGGACATAGTATTAAAAATACTATTTGGGCCTTTCTATAACTATTTCGTATCAGAATACGTAGTATCAGATACTATATGGGAAGAACAGGATAAACTAATCGAGGACTTATATTATTACTTCAAATCATGACACCGTATATTCAACAACAACTTAAAAAGCTATGCGATAATTCAAATTGGTATGACGATATGCTCATCTCATGGGATAAAAACCCAAGAAATCAAAGGGAAGCTATTTATAACTACCTTTCTCATGTACAACTAAATGGGTTACTAGAAAACACTCAGATAGTTTTTACATTCATAGATGGCGACATGAAACCAGCTTTCTATTTCGAAATTCCCAGAGATACCAATCGATATCTTATACTGGGAATCCTCGATGAAGCAGGTTATTCTCATTGCTGCCTATTAGGCCAACCAAAACAAATGTTTAACCCTCAACTCAATTAACATCATGAAACCAACAATAACAGTAAACCAATATCCAATCGGATGGGAATGGCTAGACAGAGTACCTCTAGAGGACTTTACTTGGCTTATAGAAATATTCTCTACCATGACCGATAACACTGATACTTATGACTTTGCTACCTTCGATAAGGAAGCAACCAATGGAGAACCTCCCTATCCTGTAATCGAAATCAATAGGAAAGGCTTAGCTAACTTCCTAAACGATGACCAAGGCTATAAATCAGGGATATCCATGTACGGTCACTACATAGCATGTAAATGCTTAGACATATCCTCAGAAAGAGAATACATGAATCAGTATACCGATATAAGAATCCTAACCAATGAGATAGAGCCATGCTAACAAAAGGGAAATTCCTGGTATCTTTCGAGGTACCAGGTCACACTAAAGAATACACAGAGGGATTCACAGAGGAAATGGTAATCCCATACAGAACCGAGGAACTTAACCCATACCTAAGGTACCCCAACCAAGAGATAAACAACAACCACCTCCACTCCGAACACATAAGATTACAGATAAGAGAAATATTACAAATCCCACTAAGCGATATAACCATAATCGATATAATATCACTACCATGAATATCCTCTATCACATACTAAGGGGAATCCTATCCCTAATCACCATCCTAATCCTCATACGAAATGAAGAAATATACCAAGCCCACAAGCACTCCCACCCAACAAACAAAATAAGATACCTCTTATCACAAAGCCTAACCCTAAGCCTATATACCCTATCACTAATATCACTATCCTACCTATATAGGTACCTAACCATACACCTATAACCAATACTACCCCACCCAACAAAACAAAATAACAAAATTATATAGAGCCTAACTAAGGTACATATAATAAATACCCAATACATATACTCCTTACTATATTACATATCAATCATATAATACATAATCAATATATCCCAATACATATCAAGGTACCTCGCCGGGGGTTTTGGGGATTTAGGCAAACAAGGCTAGGCAAACTTACCTTACTATACAAAGCCACTCAACTCACTATATAGCCACTATACCATATAGCTCTACTACACACTTTAAAGGCAAACTCAAAAAGGCCTAAAAAGGCAAATAAATCCGACCATTAATGGCCCCTAAATCCGATTGCCTTGAGTACCCTTTATATGTATTATATTATAGATTGCATTCAAGGTAATTCGAAGGTAGGGGATTATATAATACAGATATGTTATGTAGCTTCTATGTATGTAGGTAGTATAGCTTTAGTACATCGTCGATTAATGGCCATCACAATTTACCTTGATTACCTTCACCAAGTTATTATATTATGTATTATATAATAAGTATTGGGTTGGGGATTAGGTAAATAGGGTATTAGGTTTTAGGGCTAAATGGTTTATAGGATTTAAGGCTTTCATGGGGCATATTTAGGTAATATTCCTAGTAACTCTGTATTTTATTTGCTTAGTATTTATATTAGCATTAACTTTTGTATTCTAGGACAATTTTGTGATTTAGGGGTACCTTGATTACCGAGAGCCATTGGGTATTATATAATATATAAGCAATAAGGTAGGGAAGGTAAATGGCAATCTCCATTCATGGCTCCGAGGATTTAGGTAAATATAATTCAAGGCCCTTAATAACCTACGAAGGCAATCAAGGATAAGGTATTGAACAAACCGCTATCGAATATTATACCTGGGACGAAGAAAAGGATGGTCCTATACCTGGTATAAAACTTTTCAAGGATCTCAATATATACCTTGAACGAGAATTTTGCGAATACTAACACATTGCCCCAGGCCTAACTTAGGTACCTGGGTTTTACTTACGCTAACTTAGTAAGCCATTATAGGCTATCCTAATCTCTATAGGCTTACCATAGTCCATATATGGCCTTATAGAATTAGGACCAAGGGGTTTTATAGAGGGGTATATCCCAAGGGCCTTAATTCTTTATCACCTTAGTCCATTAATGGCCTTATCAATATACAGGTATATAACACACTTCCTAGAGGACAGGCATAGGCCATATAGGAATATCCTTATACATATCATATATGCCCACTACAAGGCGTGCGAAGATTCTCCTTGTGAACCCCAAAAATTAAGTGCAAAAATTAAGTCCTTTTTAGGGTGCAATAAATTTTTGAATTTATAGATTTTTCACAAAAATAATTTTGAAAATAAAAATATTCATTTTCTCAAAAAATTTTCTTGAAAATGTTTGTAGATTAAAATAAAGTCCGTATCTTTGCAATATGAGAAAAACAAAAAGATATTTGAAAGATTTTATTTAAAACTTTTTAAGAAAATAATTTTCTAAAAATTTTGTAGATTAAAAAATAGTTCTTATATTTGCAATACAGAAACGAAATAAATAATACCTTATTAAGATAGTTTAAAAAGTCTTGAAAGTCTATTTGAAAAGGTAATAAAAATAATAAATAATAAAACTTTCAAGCAATTTAATTATGAAAAATCAAATTAACAAAGTGAATGTAGAAAAAGCAATTGTAAACAGCAAAGCAAATAGTTTAATAGCTTTAGACGTTTTAAAATCAGTCAAAGAAAAAAATCAAGGACTTTTTAAAACGGCTTTAGGGACAAAAACAGAAATTTATAAAAAAGAATTGTTTTTGGGAGCAAACGAAAAGCAAATAAAATCTTTGAGAAAAAAATTTAGAAATGTTACTTTCAATTTTCTTTCAACTATTGCAACAAATGCAGATAAAAAACTAATTGACGGATTTATAGACTTTTATAAACAAGTCTATGTTATAAATGATTTTTCTTTTTCTTCAATTGCAAGCGAAAACACAAAAGAAGAAAAGAAAGAGATATTAATAAAAGGGCTTGAGATTATAAAAAAATCAATCAAATAAAGTATTAATCAGATAGGGAATAAAATTTTATTCCCTATCATAAAAATAAAACTATGATATTATTATATGTATTTCTTTCTTTTATAATTTTGCTTTTCGTTTTTCTTTATATAATTACTTTGTTTTTAAATTGGAATAATTTTGTAATTAGTGGAGTAGACGAATACGAAAATTTAGAGAATGTTTATTATATTATTATTGATAAAGAATTTTGTAAAGAAACAAATAAAAAAGGTTTAGATATTAATGTTTATACTTTTATTCTCTTTTGTTTCCAAAATACAGAAATTTGCAGAATTAAAATAATTAGACTATTCTCTAAACAATTTGTAATTAAAGACTAAAGAAAGCGCAAAGGGACAAATAAAAATCTTTGTCCCTTACTTTTTATTTTTAAATGTTAAATTTAACGGAACCGTACTCCCCATTTAGTACCAGGAAATTTTAGGCTTTCGCTATAAGAGGTACCTTGAAGGCAAATACTCATTTTAGTACCACACAAAAATCACTCTTCGTGATAAGGGCATGCCCAGATATCCCACAACCACACATGCTCACATAACACACAAAGAAGCCAGGGATGTTAGGTCTCTGGCAACTAATTAAAGTATAGCACGAATTAAATCCTTAGTCCTATCTTTCCCAAGAACTCCTCGAGTCTTATAACCTTTCTTCTCATAAAAGAAAACATAATACTGTTGAAGATTCCTTAACCACCATCTCTTAACTTCACCATACCCATCAAAGTACCTTTCTATACAATTCATATCCAATTGGGTAATCCATATCTGATACCAAATCCGATTATCCTCTTGGCATTTAAGAATCCTCTTTTCATTATCCTCCCTAATTGTTTATATTGATTATATAATATCATATACTTCGGATTATCCCTCTGGTAGATTACAATATCAAAGTTCTTTCTATAAACCAAAAACTTATAAAGATATGGAAGAAACATTATTCAAACTAGCACGTGCAATTACAGATACAGGTACAGATACTGTATCTTCAGAGGGTGGTACTATAACCTACCGTATCACTTCCCTCAAAAGGAAACTGGTAAATGGCAAAGTAGTTTCAACCTCTACACCCTCTTGTAGTTTGGGCTCAGCCTCAGTAAGTTGGGCTACTTGGGGAGGAGTTACCGTTGGAGATGGTTACTTAGATGTAAAAATTAACTATTCGGAAAATACTGGGTCCTCAAGGTCTACTACTCTGACATTTGACCAGGATGGATCTGGTAACAAAATCAATCTCACAGTAACTCAAGAGGCTGGTGTAACCTATAGTGGATACATAAAAATGGTTTCAAACTCATTACCTTTAGGTAGTGATAAATATAATACTGCTCAAATCCTTGTGATGGCCTATTTAGAGGGTAGTGATGGGTCTAAAAAGCCAGAAACTCCCCATGTGGGTAATGCTCCCGATTGGTGCTCAGTATCCGTTGCCTCAGTGGGTACTCTTGAGAACCATTACATGGTATCCCTGACCGCTTTATCGAGTAATCAAACTGGAGCTAACCGTTCAGGGTATCTCTTCTTAACCTGTGGGGATGCTAACCTTAGTATACCAGTAACTCAGTTGAAGCCACAAGAGGCAACATTCACTCTCTCTGGATTGCCCACAGGTACAGGCTACTATCTCTTTGGCAGGGGAGCTAGGCCACAGAATACATCATCTTCAGCTCAGACGTATATACAGGGTCTCTCAGCAACTAGTACTACTACTATGAAGATTCCATTCTATGCCAATGACTCAGAACCTGGTTCTCGAATAGAATGTACTACTGGAGATAAAGTAGCTGTATATACTAAATCAGGTGCTACCTGGATATTAAAGGGGTCATTTATAGTACCAAGTGCAGGAGGAACAGTATCAATCTAAAAACATTATACATTATGGAAAATAAAGTTCTTAAATTAGGGGGGGGGAGATCTACCCAAGATGTATATGCAGAAATAAGACAGGGAAGCTCTGAGAGATGGACAATACAATCTCAAAAGCGTAAGTATGTAAATGGCAAATTGTCCGGGGTTATTGAAGTTGGTTATTCTGCTAGCATCAATACCCCGGACTATGTTCTGGAGGAAGACAAAAGTAACAATGGTAATGCTTTTAGTCCTAGCTACAATTTACCAAGTAATTCATACTTTACAACAAAAACAACTGGATTGGGTTCCTATACTCTTACAAAAGTTTCAACTCCCTCTGCTAGCAGTGATACTCCTATACTCTCCAGTAGGTTTAACCCCACTAAAAAATATCCATTAGATTTGAATTTTTATTGGGTAGCTCCAACTTAATACCTGTATTAAGATAATATCCCAATTATAAAAGCAATTACCCAGAATATAAGAGCCAGTGTATATGCAACAGAATATCTATGCCATGGATACCAGCAGGTAATATAAGAATCTACTTTTAGTATTTCTGGATGTTCTTCCTCGTATTTTTTATCCTCTTCTCTAGAACTGTATTTATGAAATACATAGAAAGGTAAGAATACGAGGAAGATTATTAGAGCAACTGGGAACAAGAGTAGGAGAAGAATCTCCCACCCTTGCATTGATGACCCAGCATAATTACCATCTCTGTCAAAAAAGTATCTCATAGTAATTTGTATTTTATGTATCTGATTAATAGATAAATCGGAAATAGAGGTAATACTATCCATACCGAGATGAATAAAACGAGAGAGTGTATTTTGTGAGTATAGGGTAAATAATCCAAACAAACCCTTACAAAAAATACCGTGAATGGCAAACATACCAAGTAAATTATCGCTAATACCGTAGTCATCATTGTTCTTTGAAGTATTTGTTAATAATCTTGGTAAGCTTCTTATCAAATTCAATCATCATATCGGAAGCATCTGTATCTTTTATACTTTTCATTTCCTTGTCAAGGAACTCTATATTTCTCTTAATCGAGAAATAAGCCTTATATGCAAGGTAGGCTTTCTCATGTTCTTCTGTGAGAGGAAGAACATCTCCTTTTTGCCCATCCAACCTTGAATATGTATTATCAGGACCGAGAGTTCTTGCAACTTTTACCCGGTTACTGAGCATTGCAAATCCACCTTTCTTATCGATGGATTCTACTGTTACTTTCTCTGTGATGGGTCTTCCTGATAATACGAAGATAACTTCATCACCTTCTTTGAGCTTTTTAGCTTCTTTCTTTTCTTTTTTCATATCTATTTTATTTAGAAATTTTCTTTATGCAAATATACGAAATTATTCTTTATTTATTGCATTATCTATTTTATTTTTTATAAATTCATAGGCATTGCCCCGGTAATCCTCTAGCATTTTGTATTCCTGTGGAGATAGAAATATTCCGTTTACTTTAAAAGCATCTCTTAGATGCTCCGGTATAGTGCCCTGGTGAGTGATGTTATTATAACGGATGATGAAAAGTTTCTCTTTATCTTCATCTATAACACCAAGAGTGTTGACTGGTTGGAGTTTAGTTTGGTAAATTCCCCCAAAAGCAGAAGGTACCATTAAAATACTTCCCGGTATTCTAGTTATCCAATGGGAATAATCGGGAGTAATTACGGCAATTTTCTTCTCTTTTTCAAGTTCTTTATCATAAGCTAATCGATTAGACCAAAAAGCACATTGAAAACAAATTTGTTTTCTTGCCATAAGTTGGGGAATCTCTCTAGTTTCATCGAATTCCTCTAAATTAATTGGTTTGCCACATATCTGGCATTCATTTTTCTTGCCCATATTGCATTATTTTATAAATTATATATGATAATAGAACCTCGAAACATCCTAAAAATGGGTTATAAGCAATACTTTCGTTACTAATATTGAACCATTAAAACTGATAAGTTATGGATAAACTAACAAATGAAATGATTAAAGACCTTGCTATTCGCTTAGGTCTAGAACCTGCTCTATTGAAAGCTGTTCAATTGGTAGAAGCAGCAGGTAGAGATGGGTTTTTAGCTGATGGTAGGCCTCAAATTCTCTTTGAGGGTCACATTATGTACAAAGAAGTACATAAGAAATCCCCTGACAGAGATTTAGCTTACCTTTGTAAGAGATATTCTACGATTTTCTTCCCTAAATGGGATAAATCTAAGTATTTGGGAGGTGTACACGAGTATAAGAGACTCGAATTAGCCAAAGAAATTGACGAAGAATGTGCATTGAAGTCTGCAAGTTGGGGAATGTTCCAGATTTGTGGGTTCAATCACAACCTCTGTGAATGTAAAGATGTCTTCGAATTCGTTCATAAGATGTCGGAATCTCATGCAAATCAACTAGAACTCATGTATTATTTCATGAAAAACTCTGGTTGTTTGAGTAATCTCAAAGAAAAGGACTGGGCTGGCTTTGCCAGAAAATACAATGGTCCCGGGTATGCCCAGAATGCCTACGACCAAAAACTAAGAAATGCTTACGAAAACTTTAAAGGTAAATTATGAAAAGATGTCATTTTAACAGCTGGGTAGCAAAAGTATTCCTTTTCCCCAGTTACAAGGCAATAACCATGTTGTACAACTCCTTTTTCAAGCATAGAGTAGAGGAGTGTAAACCGGATGATATCAACCATGAGAGAATCCATCAGGTACAACAGATTGAGTGTAGTATAGTCGGTTTGATACTTGGTATCATACTCTGGGTATTATTCGATATATCCTTCTGGTGGGTAGTAGTTCTCTGTTTTGGTCTCTTCTACCTTTGGTATATTATCGAATATCTTCTCATTCTGTGTTTTGCCAAATGGGATAAACAGAATGAAAGGTATCATGATGTAAGTTTTGAAGAAGAAGCTCACAATAATGATAAGTATCTGAGTTACTTGGAAGACCGTAAGCCATTTGCTTGGATTAAGTACATTAAATTGAGAAGCTACAAGAAATGAAAAAATTAAAAGTATTAGGGGTGTCTGCTGGTGCAGGCATCCTTTTGTTCCCTTTTAGAAAGAATTTGATAGCTAATATAGAAACTCGAGGAGTATTTTATACTAAAGGCTTAGAGCAGTGGAAATTGAACTTTGGTGGTATACCATATTATAAAGATGAAACCTTCCCAGATTGTAAGCCAGACATCATACTTTCAAGTCCAGACTGTGGAGCATCTTCTATTATGAGGCTTTCAAAAGTAAAAGAATTGGGCAATCCCCAAGAGAATAAATCCCTGAATCTAGTAATTCAATCAATCTTACATTATAAACCTAAGATATTTCTTATTGAAAACTTACCTCGTTTGCTATCTTTGCTCCCAAAAGAATATCTTCAAAAAACTCTTGAAGACTATAAATTTATTTTTCACGAAAGAAGCGTTTCTGACTACGGTAACTCACAGTTATCACGAAAGAGATTACTTATCATTGGAGTACATAGAAAAACTGGTAAGAAATATTTGAATGCTTTTGATGAAGTATTTCAAGTAAAAACTCCAACAACTACTAGAAATTTACTTAAACCACTCACATTCTCTCAGGAAAATAATACTAACCAGATTCCGTTTATGAGTAAAACTCTGGCAATGTATGACTATCGGAAGCTTCCTGAAAAGAAGAATCTTACAGTAGCAAAGATACATAGACTCTGGGTTAGAGATTTTAAAGATGAAAAGAAGTGGCCTATCAAAACTGCAAAGATGAGTACTCTTCCAGGAGTATATCGATTGGAGTATGATAAACCTCCCTTAACTCTCAGACCTGCAGATAGGCAATTTAGACCTGATGGATATCCTCTGGGAACCGAAGACTTCAAGGCAATTATGGGATTCCCCGATAAATTCGAAATTTACCTTCACAAAAATGGTGATACCTTCGAAGGTGATTTTAAGGATTACCATTATTGGCTTAACAAGGCAAGATATACAATTGCCAAAGGGGCAGTAGGTGAAATAGGTTATTGGTTTAAGGAATGCCTCAAAAAGGCAAATACCAAGAAACCTTGAGTTTCAGCTTTATATATAAAGTCTTATATATAAGTTTCTGGGGTGCCTTGAAATATATAGATATATAATATACTACGTATATATATCTATATATTTATCTGCGTATATATAGCTATTCATATATCATATCGTAAGTAGTATATTTGGATATTATCTCACTTCGTTCGATAAAGGTAATCGCTTAGCGATTACCGAATAGATAGTATCATTAAGCGTGCGAACTTCCTAAAATTTTTGAACATGAAGAATTTAAAGAAGGCCTTGTTTATTGTACTTCTAGGATTTACTATTTACCTTTGCTTCAGGAATTACAAACTTTCTCGAGAGGTTGATTCCTTAGAACTAGCGGTCAATGAAATCCCAGATACAGTATACACAGAGAAACCCTTCAAACCAGAGAAGAAGTACTCAGAAAAAATTGAACCAGGTAAAATCTTAGTTCATGATAATAAGCAGCCAACTCTCTTTCCTGATTCCATGCTAAGGCAGCCAGTTATCAGTAACCAAGATTCCCTGGTTCAAATTGTTTTGAAGAAAGATAAGTTGAACTTAAGTCTGTTCAATAAGGAGACTAACACTTATTCAACTAGACTATTCCCAATCGACTTAGATAAGTACAACTACAACTGGTATGAAGGTCAATTAACTCGAAAGAAAGTTGCAAGGTTATCACTTAGTCCATACGTCTATGGCAAATACAGACCTTTCAATAATCTTTTAGATATGGGAGCTGGTCTTTCAATCAAGACTAAGAGATTTAATTACAAATTCGGAGTCAATACCTTTTACTACCCAAAGATAAAATCTGGTATAGGTACTGACATCGAATTTCAAATAACATATAACTTTTAAGTAATGGCAAAGACTATCTCAGAAACTAGAACTACATTAACTCGGGAGGAGCTATCAAACCTATCCCGAGTTTCTAGTGATGTTTTCTTTTTTAGCCTTTTTTGCTATGTGATACATCCAGTAAGAGGAAAGGTAAGATTCGATTTATACCCATTTCAGAAATCTGTTCTCTACAATTTCATTGCCCAACGATTCAATATCATTCTCAAATTCCGTCAGGCAGGAATTACAGAACTTATTTCAATGTACTGTCTTTGGTTGGCGATGTACCATCCCAACAAAAAGATAAACATTATCTCTATCAAAGACACAACTGCTAAGAAGGTGCTTAAGAAGATTAAGTTCATGTACAAGAATCTTCCATGGTACCTTCAAACTCCCATAATCAATGGTAGAGCTGGAGAATACGGTTCTGCTTCCATGATAGAATTTGATAATGGGTCATTTATTGAATCAATTCCGACATCATCCGAAGCCGGTCGTTCGGAATCCCTTTCTCTTCTGGTAATTGACGAGGCAGCAGTAGTAAGATGGGCTGCTCAAATTTGGGCTGCTGCATTCCCTACTCTTTCCACTGGTGGAGCTGCCATCGTCAATTCCACTCCCTATGGAGTTGGTAATTTCTATCACTCAACTTGGGTAGATGCCATTGCAGGAGGTAATCCTTTTAACCCAATTCGATTATACTGGCAAATGCACCCAGAACGAGATATCAATTGGTATAACCAAATGTCTTCTGCTTTGGGAGCAAAACGAACTGCACAAGAAATTGATGGTGACTTCTTATCATCTGGTAATACAGTCTTCGACTTAGCCGATATTAAAGCTATCGAAGACTGCCTTAGTGATTACCCAGTTATTAAGAAGAGATTTAATGGTCAATACCGACAATTCTGTGAACCCGAATCAGATAAAGAATATTTCATTGGTGCAGACGTTTCAACTGGTAGAGCTTCTGACTACTCTTCATTTACTTGTATGGATAAGCTAGGAGAAGAACAAGTAGTATATAAGGGAAGAATGGCAGTGGGAGCTTATGCTAAGTTACTTGGTGATACTGGGAAGTTGTTTAACTGGGCAGTAATAGCTCCAGAATCCAATGACGTTGGTTTATCAGTAACTTCTAAGCTTCAAGACGAAGGCTACCCTAACCTTTACTACTACCAGAAGATGCTAAAGAAAAAAGGTAAAAGTAGACCTGAAATGGATAAATCCCCTGGTTGGTTAACCACCCAAAAGAATCGTTCAGTGATAATAGAAAACTTGGAAGAAGATATTCGATTAGATCACGTAATCATTAAGGACCCATTCTTTGTACAAGAAGCTTATACCTTCATTTATGATGGTTTAGGTAGACCTGTTGCAATGGGTAAACATAGGGCTAACAATTCAGCTGTAGATGTAGACCTTGAAGGGGATGTATATGCCGATGATGATATCTTTGGAAAAGCAATATGTAATCACATAAGGAAAGGAAAAACTAACGTAATCGTACAACCAAGATGAAAAAGTACTTCAATTTTAGTTGGGGTTGGGGACGTAAGAAGGACCCTCCCAAGAATGGTACATCCTCTAATAAAGAGGAGAAGCCTGCCACATCAATTTCACCTGGTAGGGTTTCAGTTGACGATGATAGCGATAACTTAATTACATCATTACAAGGGTTGACTAAATTAGTTGAACCCTCTTTTCGTGTTGATGTGATACCTTTAATTCGGGATTTATATAAAGTAAATCCAGATATGGGCATCGCATTGCAAGATATGTTTAAGTTAGCTAACACCAGTCATACAGTAACTTTCCCCAATAATACCGATGAAGAGGCTTCAAAGATGCGAGAACATCTTAAGAAAGCCACCAAGGGATGGACCAGATATACTGCTGGTATAGATGGTTTAGTTAATAAAATGATTGTTCAACTTCTTGTAAGTGGGGCAATATCCGTAGAAGGAGTACCAAATGATAAGCTTGATGGTTTGGCTACTGTATTATTCCTTAAGCCAGAACACATCAAGTTTAAACGTGAATTAAATGGGGTGTATGCTCCTTACCAAAAGAATATAAATTTCTTTGTTAAGCAACAAGATTACATTAAGCTTAACCCAGAAACCTACTTCTATGTTGGTATGTTCAATGATACAGATGAACCTTATGGAGTTCCTCCATTTATGCCTGCATTAGATTCTCTCAAAGGACAAAATGATATGAAGATTAACTTCAAACATATCATGGAGATTTGTGGTATGGTTGGTTTCTTAGAAGCTAAGATGCAGAAATCTCCACAAAGACCAAATGAGAGTATAAAAGCTTATGAATCCCGATTATACCATGAACTTAATATCCTTAAACGTAATGTTAAAGAGGGTATGAAGGATGGAGTAGTTGCTGGTTACATAGATGACCATGAATTCAAACTAAATTCTACTACTAAGGAGCTCGGTAATATCGAGAAGCCTTGGAATATGAACCAACAATCTGTAGCAAATGGGTTGGGAGTTAATGGCTCTATCATTGGGGTATCATCTACTACTGGTGAAGGTGCAACTGGTATAATGCTGTCTAAGATGATTAGCCAGTTAAAAAATATCCAAATGCTTGTAGCTTATGTATTAGACCGACTTTATTCTCTAGAACTGCGTCTGGCAGGCTTTAATAATAAGGGAATGAAGATTGATTGGGGAACTTCTACAGTTTCTGATGAAGTTAAAATCCAACAAGGTCTTCAGTATAAGATACAGAACCTTGACTTATTATATAAGGCTGGTATCATTAGTCAAGAGCAATATGCTTGGGCAATGGGTTATGATTCTCCTGATGAGAAAGAACCAAGGGTTTCACTTGAGGACCAATTTGCTAAGGGAGGTAATATAGACCCACAAGAAGGAACTAAGAAGAAACAAAGGCAAGATGATAAAAACCAATCTGCTCGTAGGTCAAGAGATAAGACAAACCCGGCTCCTTCTCGAGGAGACCAAAATACTAAAGCAAGATGAATAAATTTACAAAGAAAAACAAAGAGCATCTTGATTCTATGGTGATAGGTCAAGGCCATACCATTATGGCTGGGTATATCCCAGAAGCAGTGGGAGCCAAGGCTTTCTCAGAGAATTATTATAAATGGAAAAATCCTACACCGGATTCCATTGCTCAATTTGGGTTTTGGGGAGGGGATATAGATTATAATACTTACTATCCCAACCTAGACAAATCGGAACTAACTCCTAAGGACGAAGAGTTTATCGAACCAATGTTCAGATTACTTTCAGAAACGATTGTATCTAAGAATTGGAACCCGACAGACTTTGGTCAGAATGGAGTACTAAAGGCTTCTATGAAGATGTTGCTTGGTCAAACAGTAAACTGTGACCATGAAACCAACATCGGTAATGCTATTGGTGCTGTATCACAAGTAATGTGGCAGGAATCCTATAAAGACGGTAGCTTTACTATACCCGCTGGTATCAACGGTATTCTGAAAATCGATGGTAAGGCAAACCCAAGAATTGCTAGAGGCATCCTTATGGAACCTCCTTCAATTCATAGTAATTCAGTTACTGTACAATTTAAGTGGGATAAATCCCATCCCCAAATGGAAGATAACGAATTTTATCAGAAACTGGGTACTTATGACTCTAAGGGAGTTATGGTACGTAGAATTGTTACTGAAATTGTTCGTTACCTTGAGACCTCACTAGTTTCACATGGTGCTGATTCATTTGCCCAGAAAATTGGTTCGGATGGTAAAATCATTAACCCAACCTTTGCCAAAAGAACTTGGGCATCTTATGAAGAATACAGAGATGATAAATCGAAGCAATACTTCTTTACTGATTATAAATCAGATTTAACATCATATCAAGAAAAGAACGATACTCAGGGTTCTTTTAATGATAATGATGCCAATGATAATCATTCAAATAAAGATAACATGAACGAATTACAAAAATTTCTTGAAAGCCTTTTTGGGGATAATATGCTTACCCTGGAAGAAGGTAAAGAGATGAATCAGGAAAATGTAATTGCCTGCATTCAGACTTTGGTATCATCCAGAAACGAATTGCAAACTTCAGTAGATAATCTTACTACAGAGAAAACTTCTCTTACGGAACAGATTACCAACTTGAATGCCGAAGTAGCTAACTTGAAGGAAATGGCAACCGTAGGAAAGAATCACATTGCTTCTCTACGTGAAAATGCCGTAGAAACCTACAAGAAGTTGATGGGTGATAAGGTAGATGAGACAATCGTTACGATGCTCAATGCCGAGACTACTGGTATTACTACTCTTATTTCCTTGACCAAGGATTACCAAGCTCGCTTGGAAGAGAAGTTCCCTCTCACTTGCTCAAAATGTGGTTCTAAGGACGTCAACCGTGCTTCCTCAATTGCTGAGGATGATACCGAGGGTAAAACTGGAACCCATGGTACTGATACCCAACGGAATTCAGAATCTCCGAGTACTAAGAATGTAATCGATAACTTGTATCGAAACAAAATCAAATAACTAATATAAATAATCCGCGTTATGGAAAAAACTAAAATCGTAAACGACCCTCAGCAACTTACTCTCTTTGGGGAAAGAACCCCGAGAGCGGTGATTTACAAAAGTGAGTCACACAAATTGCACCAGGCTTTCAATGTTAAAGCTGGAGAGAAAATCGTACAGGGTATGCCAGTAGCTTTGAATGAAGAAGGTTTGATTTACCCTTGCACTGATGTAGCTACTCAAGTTTATTTGGGTGTAGCAGTAACGGATAACGTTAACCCTGCTTATCAACCTCAAAGAAATTTCCCGGTAGAGGTAACAGTAGCTATGGAAGGTTACATGATTTGTAACTGGGTATCAAACGGAAATACCGAAGCTGGCTATGTAACTCCCGATGGAGCATTGCTTAACGATAGATTCGTAAAAGCTAACCAAGCAACTTCAACCCAGTTCATTGCCCTTAATCCAGCAGAAGAGGCAAATGAGGTAATTCAAGTACTCATCAAATAAGAGAAAAGAAGTTATGGAAAATAAAATAGATATTACAAAGTTGAAGGCTCAGGATTTTATGAATGAGCTGCCGGAAATGGTAAGAAGCTTGGAAGCTGTTCGTTCCGGTTCACAGGACAAGAAGCCTGTAGAGGTAACTTTTGGAGAATTGGTTACCGGTAAATGGGGTATTTCAGAAGATGAACTTTTTGAAAAGATGGGCATCAATCCAAAAGTGGACACGATGCAGAACATCTTTACAATGCCTCAACAGAATGTTCGTTGGATTGTTCCGGAAATCATCCGTGCTGCTATCACATTGGGTATGCGCCAGGCTCCGTTCTATCCGAACATCATTGCATCTGATCAACCCATCAATGGTTTGCAAGCAATCATGCCGATGGTTAACATGTCGGATGCTGCCCCTGCAAAGGTTAATGAGGCAGAAACTATCCCATTGGGTGATGTTAGCTTCGGACAGAAATCAGTTAGCCTCTTCAAAATCGGAAAAGGTTTCAAACTTACTGATGAAGTTCGTAACTATGTTTCACTCGATGTCTTGGGAATCTACCTTCGTGATTTTGGTGTTCAGTTGGGTTATGCTCTGGATACTTTGGCTATGGACGTTGCTATCAATGGTAACAACCCTGATGGCTCTGAGTCTGCCCCGGTAATCGGTGTATACGAAACAACTAATGGTATCACTTACAAAGACCTTCTGCATATTTGGGTACGTGCTGCTCGTATGGGACGTAACTTCCAAACTATGATTGGTGGTGAAGACCAGGCAATCGAAATGCTGAACTTGCCGGAATTCAAGGATCGTCACTCTGGTACTACAGAAGCTACCCTGAATGTTAAGTCTCCTGTTCCCAAGAATGCTGACTTCTACATTCACCCGGGTACACCCGACCAACAGTTGCTGTTGATTGATACATCTGCTGCCTTGATTAAGCTTACTGCTCGTCAGTTGATGCTTGAATCTGAAAGAATCGTTTCTAACCAGACTCAGGCAATCTATGCAAGCTTGACTACTGGCTTCTCTAAGATGTACCAGGATGCAACTCTGTTGCTGGCTGCTGACAAGAAGTTCTCAGAATTCGGTTTCCCCGAGTTCATGAACGTAGACCCATATTTGATGGTTAACCTAGAATAATAAGGGACGTCCGGTTTCATCTATATGAATTCCCTGAGAGGGTAGGTAACTAAAAAGACCTATCCTCTCTTTAATCATTTTTAAATTAATCATTTTTAAATCTTAGGAAATATGGCTAAAGATAAATATACAGTAACTGTGGGACCAAGAGCTTACAGTTTTCATGACCAATCAACTGGTATTACCGTTTGTAGAGGAGAAGATAAGGAACTCTCTCGTCGTCAATTCCGTGCACCAAAGATTCAGAAGGCAATTGCCTCTGGCCATCTGATTATCATTGCTGATAAATCAGAAATCGAAAAGTATTCAGAGGCCGACATCGAAAAGTTGGATAAGAGACTGAATGCTCAGTTCAAGAAAGGCATGACTTTGGAGAAACTTTCCAAGGCTTATTCTTTCGAAGAGCTGAAGTTGGTAGCTGGTTTACACGAAATCGTGGCAGACAAAGACGACACAGTAGAAACACTTCTTCAGGCTTTGCTGGAAGAATTCGAATCCTCTTCTAAAGGGTAATATATGAAAATTACATAAGACAGACTAATATGAATAACAATCTGGACTTTTTGTACGTTACGTCAGGTCTGGAAGTTTCATTCAGAGTCATATCCAAAGTCCCGGCCAAATCTATTTTTGACTGGGACTTTGGCGATGATAAGGGAGAGGTTTTCAATGGTGGAAGACATGTTTCCTATTCTTATGAAACTCCCGGTTTCTATACCGTAACATTACATGTAACTAACTCTAGCGGTTTAGATATCACCGTAGATAAGACTCTGGTAGTTTGTGATTATGGGCATACGGCATTAGCCGATACAATATATAACTTAATCGACCATTATATCCCTTCAGAAATATCTGATGGGATGACCAGGGAAGATAAATCTATCTACATCACCAAATGGCAATATTATATTGGTCCTCTAGTAAATCACTTAATTCCTGCAGATAAGTATACTGATGAATTATGGTATGAAGCACTAGAAAATCAATTAATAATGGAATTGGCAGCATGGGACTTTCTCAATGTGAAGATACTTAATCTATTAACAAGTACTTCAGAATACCTAAGTCAATTAACTTCTACCAAAGAACAAACTGGTGAGGGTACTTCTAAACCCGAACTTGCCCGAGGTGATAGGATAAAACAAATCACTACTGGGCCTACTGAAGTGCAATATTATGATACCTTGGCAGATGCTACAAGTTCCCTATGGAAAACACTTTCTCAAGCAATGCAACCAGGTGGATTAATAGATGAATTAAGGAAGAACCTTTGTATGTTAGCTTCACGATTGGAAATCTACTTACCGTTCTGTGATGAAGTATTTAGAACCGTAGTCCCAAAAGTAGTTAACAGAAGGCAACCTGGAGTATTAGATGGGCCAAATCCAAGTGCTCCAGTGAAAGGTGGTAAGAAATCAATTCTAACTAAGTTATGACAAAAGAACCCTGGAGAATGGTAAAGAACCGCTCTTGGGATAGATACAAGAAAATTATCACTGACTTCTTAGATTGGGATGCTGGTAGACAAACCATAACTTGGGCCAAACATGTTAATCAGCTTCTCAGTCATGCCGAAGACAGTATACCTAAATATTATAACATCCAAATCGAAGCATTGTGTTACTACAATGCTTTCAGAAACTGGCCTATCAACAAGGCAACCGTCTCAGGAGAATTGGATGATGAAAACTTATCAATACTAATTTCTAAATCTTATATAGAACAAATCGGTTATCTTACACCGGAGGGTTATTGGGATTTTAATTGGGAACAAGATAGGTTTGTAATTAATGGTATAACGTATAAGCCTTCTGGAGATACTCAGACTGCTCAGGCAAAGGATGAGGCTTTAGTTTTCATGATTATCCTAAAGAGAGACCGAGATACCAAAGTTGAATTTGTAGAATAAAAATAAAGTATATGGCAAAGATGTTAGTACTGAGGTGGACACCAATTACTACAAACAGTGGAATTTGGTTTGATAGTAATCTGGTTATCCTCAATGGTACCTCTGGAGTTCATATTGAAATGAAAGGTAATGGCAATGATGTAACGGCATTTCAATCGATGACCGGAAACAAATTTGTCACCTGCTTTCAAGATTACTTCGGGGATATCTGGGATAAAATAATACCTCATCCTGGTATAGGCCAGGTAATAAAGTTCCGTGTAAATAGGCTTCCTGATTATGCTTGCATACGGGGAGATATTGAGGACGGTGGAGATGTAGACCCCGAAAATCCGGATGTACCAATGAATGCCTTCTGTGGTTCAGAGGGAGAACCATTCAGGGATATCGATTCTGAATTCTTACTGGGTCGTCAACGTGCAGTAATTAATCCTTAAATTTTATAAAATATGTATGTAAGTAAGTATTATACCTGCGAAGAAATAGACCAGCGGTTATTACAGGGTTACTATGATGACTTTGTTAAAGCTGGCTTTGGAGGAACTATAAATGAGTTCTGGGCCTTCGTACTTTCTATCAAGAATAAGGTAGATAAGAAAGAAGGATACGACTTATCGAAAAATGATTTTACCGATGAGTTGAAGGCTAAACTTGATGGCATCGAAGAACATGCAAATTATATCACTAAAGTTTCTCAGCTTGAGAATGATTTGAAATATCAAACCGAGGAAGAAGTTAAACAGATGATTAGTGATTTGGTTGATGGTGCTGATGATGCCCTTGATACTCTTAAAGAGTTGGCAGAAGCATTGGGCAATGACCCCAACTTTGCAACTACCATCACTAATAAATTAACCGACCTTCGTACTGCTTTAACCGAAGAGGTTAATCGTGCTAAGGAAGCCGAAGCTGCTCTGGGTGCTGCAGTAGCTGCAGTTCAGGATAACCTAGAATATGGGTTAGACCAAATCAATAAGAAGATTGATACCGTTAAGGCAGACTTAAAAGCTGAAATCGACAGAGTTGAGAAGAAGGTAGATAAGAATGCCGAAGACATCAAAGACCTTGAAGATAAGGTAAATCAAGTTAATGGTGAACTTGAGAAGGAACTCAAGGATCTTATCCAAAAGGAAAAAGATGAACGTATTGCTGCCGATAATGAGATTAAGGAAAGTGTAAATGACCTTAAAACTCTCCATATCAATGATAAGGCATCCCTTGAGTCAAAGATTGCAGAAGAAACTGCAAATCGTACCAATGCAGATACCGTACTGGATTCTAAGATTAATGAAGAAATCACTAATCGCCAGGCTGATACTTTAGCTCTCCAGGGTAAGATTGACCAAGAGAAGGTAGACCGTCATTCTGAGGACCAAGTTCTTCACAATGAAATCTCTAAAGAGGTAACAGACCGTACCAATGCAGATAATGCTCTTCAAGGTAATATTGATAAAGAAGTTCAGGCCCGTACTGTTGCAGACCAAGTATTACAGAACAATATCGATTCAGAGGCTACTACTCGTGCTGCTCAGGATTTAGTTCTTGAACACAAAATCGAAGATGTAAAAGAGCAGGGTGTAGAAGACAAGGAGCAATTGCTTAATGCTATTGCTGCCGAGGCTGCTGCTAGAGAAAAAGGTGATAAAGATCTTGATACTAAGAAAGTAGATAAACGTGAAGGCTATTCTTTGACTAAGAATGACTTTACCGATATACTCAAAGCTAAACTTGATGGAATTGAGGAAAAGGCAAATTATATTACGCATCTTTCTCAGCTTATCAACGATTCTGGTTTCCAAACTGAGGAAGAGGTAAATGCAGCTATCCAAAAGATTATTGGTTCTGCTCCAGAAGTACTTGATACTCTTAAGGAAATTGCTGATGCCCTTGGAAATGACCCCAACTTTGCTGCTACCATTACCAAGAAATTGGCTGCAATCACAGAACAGGTTAACCAAGAAATCGAAGACCGAATTGCGGGTGATGAGGCAAACAGTGCTGAGGTAGCTGCTGAAGTTCAAGCTCGTAAGGATGCTGATACAGCTCTTGAAACTAAACTGAAAGAATATGTAGACAATAAGTCTGCTATTGGTGATGCTGCTCTTGGAGTTGTAAAAGACAATCTTAACAAGGAAATCCAAGACCGTAAAGATGCCGATGCAGTAATTCAGGCTAACTTGGATAAGGAGATTGCCGAAAGAAAGACTGCTGATGAAGCATATACTCAAAGTCTGGCTAACGTTAACCAGCGTATCTCAGACTTGGCTTTGAGTATGCAAGAGTCTATCAATACTTTGCGTAATGAGCTTACTGAGCAGGTAAATGCCAATACTACGGCAATCGCTACTAATCAACATAATATAGAAAGAAATTCAGAGGCAATCACAAACTTAACTAAGACTGTAGGTGATAACTACAAGGAAGTTAAGGATATGATTAACGAAGAAATCGTTGACCGTACGAATGCCGACAGTGCTTTGAGTTCTCGTATCGATACTCTCAATATCGACCTTAATACTGAGAGTGTAGAAAGAAAGGCTGCCGACCAAGTTCTCCAGGTTAACTTAGATAAAGAAGTAGCAGACCGTACTGCAGCTGATAAAGCTTTGAGTACTGAGTTTACTGCTAAGTTGGATAATACCAAACAAGCTTTGGAATCCGAAGTAGGTAATATTAACACTAAGCTTGAACAAGAAAAGGAAAATCGTATTGCTGGTGATAATGCTTTGGGAGTTCGTATTGATTCTCTAGAGGCAGGTAATACCGATGCTATGAATGAACTAAAAGCAAAGGTAAATGCCAACACTACTGCTATTAATGCAGAGAAAGACCGAGCAATTGCCAAAGAGACTTCTCTTGAGGCCAAGATTGATACCAACCTTCAGAATCACAAGGATGATATGGCTGGTATTAATAAGGATATCCTTACCGAAAAGAATGACCGCTTAGCTGGAGATACTTTACTTCAAACCAATATCGATAAAGAATCAACTGAAAGAGCTAATCAAGATACTCTTATCAGTAATGCTGTTGCTCAGGAGAAAGCAGATAGAATTGCTGCAGACCAGGCAATGGACGATAAGAAGGTAGATAAGGTAGATGGCAAGGTACTTTCTTCAAATGATTTCACTGACTTGCTGTATGCCAAGTTGGATGGCATCGAAGAACATGCAAACTATATCACTAAGATTTCTCAGTTATTAAACGATTCTGACTTTCAGAATGCAGAACAAGTAGAGGCTGCAATCCAAAAGATTATTGGTTCAGCCCCTGAAGTATTGGACACTTTGGCAGAGATTGCTAAGGCTCTCGGTGATGATCCCAACTTTGCAGCAACTATGACTGCTAAGCTTACAGAGTTGGAGAATAAGCTTGAAGCTGAAAAGAATCTGCGTGAACAAGGAGATAATACTCTGCAACAGACTTTCACTAACTTAAGTAATACTCTTACTACTACGGTAAATGAGTTGAGAACTTTCGTAACTGAAACTCGTACGGAGCTGTTAACTTCCTTGAATGCTACCAATGCTCTGGTAACTCAGAATGCTGCCAATATTCAACGTAATCTGGAATTGATTCAGGGTATTCAGGATAACATTAATGGTAACTATACTGCCATTACCGATTTGCTGAATAATGAAATCGCTGCTCGTAAGGCTGAGGATATTCGATTAGAAGCAAAGATTGACCAGAATACTTCTGACTTAAATACAGAGAGAGAGGAAAGAAAGGCCGCAGATAAAGTTCTCCAGGATAACATCGATGCAGAAGAAGCTGCCCGTATTGCTGCCGATACAGCTTTGGGTAAACGTATCGATAGAGAAATTCAGGACAGAACCGATGCTGATACTGCCTTAGATAATAAGTTCACTAACATTACCGATGACCATGAAGAAAGACTGGTAGCTGAAGAAGGTACTTCTGATGCTTTGCCTGATACCATGGTTACCGATGTTAGTACTGTAACCCGAACAGGTACTCAGCTTTCTTTCAAAGTAAAGACTTCAACCAAGGATAAGGCAAATAACCAATATGGTGAAGAAGTAGAAGCTACCAAGAATTTACTCCCGGTAACTCAAACTCTTGCTGGAGTTATGTCTGCTGCAGACAAGGTTAAGTTAGATGGGTTAGACCCAAATTCTTTAACTGATCTCTCTGCAGCTTCTGATGCTAATAAGGTAACAGTAACCGTAACTAAGGATAACGGTTTGAATGCTGATACTACCGAAACTTTCGATTTGCCTCAGGTATCGGCTACTAAGGCTGGTACGATGACTGCTAAGGATAAGGTTGAGTTAGATAGAATCTCTACGGCTAACTTTGCTCTTGGTGCAGTAACTCCCAATGAAACTACTGTTGGCATAGCTGCAACTAAGACCGTAGTTGAAGATGGTACAGTAGAACAGAATCCTATTACATTGCCTGCCTCTACTGCAGAAAAGGCCGGTGTACAAACTGCAGCAGATAAGAAGCTGTTTGATTCTATACCAGATAATATTATTATCTTATCTGGTGATAAACCAGTTGAGGTAGGTCAACAAAGCAGTCATGTTACTTTAACTCATAATTTCTCTTCTAAAAAAGAAGAGGGTATTTATACTCATGAGCCTGAAGATTATAAGACTACTTATATCTCAGCAGCTACTGCAGAGAAAGCTGGTGTAATGACCGCCCAAGATAAAGTTAATCTGGATGAGACATTACCCAATGCTATTGCTCAAGAGGTTCAGGACCGTAAAGATGCTATCGAAGCTTTGGAAGGTAAATCAGAAGCCGCTCTTGCTCAAGAAGTAGCTGATAGAAAAGCTGCAGATACTGCTTTAGATACCAAGTTTACTAAAGCTGTAAACGATGAAGCAACTGCTCGTACTTCTGCTGATACTGCATTGGGTGCAAGGATTGATAAAGAGATTGCTGATAGAACTGCGGCAGACACTGCCCTTGATACTAAACTGCAGAATAACATTAACACTCTAGAAGCTAAGCATGATGCCTTTGTAGCAACTAAGGGTAAGGCTGATGGCTTTGCTCCATTGGATGGGAATGGGTTAGTACCTGCTAACCATTTGCCTTCATATGTAGATGATGTACTTGAAGTATATGCTACCTATGATGTAAGCCCCACTGGAGGTCTTACTAATGTTCAATTGTATACGGATGCAGGTCACCAAACTCCCGTAGTTGGAGAATCTGGTAAGATTTATATAAATGTTGCCGATGGTGAACCTCCATACCAATTCCGTTGGTCAGGTACTAAATTCGTAGACAGTAATACTTCGTCTCTTATCATTGGGGAAATCGCAGGTACTGCTTTCGAAGGTAGTAGAGGTAAGCATCTTGAGGATGTGGTATCTAGCATGCCTAAAAATTTAATTAGTAAGGTTTCAATAGCTAACAGAAATAAGCGTAATATTATTATCTTATGTAACTATTCTGCTACGGATGGTCAAGGGCATTACATTGATAAACCCGATGGGATGGTAATCCCTCTAACCCCAGCCACTACTCAAGAAGCTGGTCTGATGGATGCCGATAGTGTAATAAAGCTTAATCAAACCTTACCAGATGCTATTGAAGCTGAACAAGAGGCCCGTATTGCAAAAGATAATGCTCATGATAAGCTGATTAATAGTTTACCGAATGAAATAATGACGGTAATTAACTCTATTAATCCAGCTGCGGGTTATCTCATTCTAAAATATCTTAGATGGGTAAAGAATATTGAAGAAGGTTCATATGCTAGAGGTACTGATGTAGATGTTAATATCCCTGCAGCAACCAAAACTGCTGCTGGTGTAATGACGGCATCCGATAAAACTAACCTGGATAATACGGTACAAGGCTTGGCAAATGAGATTACCAATAGAACTAATGCCATCAATGCTCTTCGTACAGAATTAAAAACCTATATTGATAATCAAATCTCCGATACAGGTTCAGATGTAACTGCATTGGAAACTAAGGTAAATAACCATATTGCCAATAAATCTAATCCTCATGAAGTTACCAAATCCCAGGTTGGTTTGGGTAATGCTTCCAATACTTCGGATGCAAATAAGCCAGTATCTACTGCTCAGGCTGCTGCTATTGCCGATGCTAAGGCTGCAGGTACTGCTGCTCAAACTTCTATCAATAACCATGCAGGTAGAAAGGATAATCCTCATACAGTAACTAGAGCTCAATTGGGATTGGCAACTACTGACCAGGTAGTATTTGCTAAGACTACTGCCCCTTCCGGTTTCTGGAAAGAGTCTTCCGATGAAAGATTGAAATCTAACATCAAACCATTAACCCATACTTTGGAACAGATTTGCAGTATACCTACAGAATCCTTTATCATGGATGGTAAGGAAGATGAAGGTACCATTGCACAAGGTTTGGAAGCAGCAGGGTTTAACCATTATGTGGAAGAAGACCCAAGAACTAAGGATTCAGTTCCTAATCCTGAGGAATTCGAAACGGTTGTTATCGACGGTGAAGAATATGTATTGGTAAAACAAGTTAAGTACCATAAGATGTCTACTCTGGCAATCGAAGGTATTAAACTTCTTTACGAAGAGATTAAGGCTTTGAAGGCTGAAATCTCAGAACTCAGAACTCTTAAAGATGTAGATTAATATGGGAGAGATAGCAACATGGAGTGCTGTCAAAACTAAAGTAGGCCTTGGTAAGACAGGTAATGACTGCCCTACCAAGGCTGAATTGTTAGCACTCGCCTCTACAGGAACGGGGGAAAGTTACGTTGGCTTGGAAATCTCCAATGCTAGTTCCTATGGTAATAACGAAGCTGTTAAACTCGAAGATATTCATAAGGTAACTTATAAGTATACATTCACTTTGAGATACTCCAGTATAAGTTTTGATGCTTTAGGTAACCCCAGTAGTTCTAATTTTGCTTTTGAGTTTACCAGTACGAAGCAGAAATATTGGGATAATGTAGCTAATGGGTCTGCTGTTAGGGTTAATTACGTAATAAACAGTAAACCAAGTTGGATTACTAACTATAGTAAGCCGGCAGATGGAAAGCCTTGGAAAGCTTCAGAGAATCTAGACCTAACCTCAAGGTCTGGTAAGGGGTTGGCTACTCAATCTGAATCTGGTAAAACCGTGGAATTCACATTTACCCAGGCAGCAGCATCTCAAAGTTGGTCTCAAATATTCTCAGTGAATCCCACTTCTCTGTCTTTTGGGGCAACTGGAGGAACAAAAACATTTACTGTAACCTCTTATAAACAGGAATACCGAAATGGACATGCCTATGGTAATCAAATTCCCTTAAGTTATACCAGGGCTAATACCGGAGTTACCGGTACTGGTACTTCAGTAACTATGGCAAATAATACTTCTACTTCGGCAAAGTCGGGTAGTGTAGTATTAACTCAGGCAGAAACCAATAAGAAACTAACTATCAGTTGTTCTCAATCTGCAGGTTATAGAACCTATAGTGAAATCACTGTAAGTGGAGGAAGTGTATCCGATATACCTGCAAGTGGAGGAAGTAGAAGTTCATTCTCAACTATGCCCTCATATTCTCAGACTTGGGGATGGAATGGTTCTACAACTGGAGGAGGCACAATTACAAGCGGTGCTAGCATTAGTTATGGTACTGCAGTTAGTGCAGGTTCTTTGGGAACTACTGCAAAGGCTAGAACAAGGGTAGGCTCCCTTACTTGTACTGTATCTCTGAATGGTAAATCGAAATCTATAACTCTCGATGTATACCAGGCAGAGAATAAAATTACCAGTACTACTGATGGTACACCAGTAATAAGCTTATCTGCAAGTTCATACTCTATCTCTAATTCAGGAGGTAGTGTTAATATTTATGCCAGTGTAAGTATACCTACTACCAATCATTGGAGTTCAGGGTCAACAAGTGCAGGTTCTTCGAAGAGTGCTACACCTACGGTTAGTGCAAGTGGTACTGGTTTTAGTTTGAATGCTGCTAAGACGGTACTTACTGCTACGGAGAACTCGGGTACTTCAAGTAGAAGCTGTGTAGTAACTGCATCCTATAGTGGGGCAACTACTAAGACAATCACAGTTACACAGAGTGCTGCTTCAGTATCTTATAAGTATTACTTGGCATTCACTTCCCCTACTGGTTCAAGAACTACCACTAGAACCGGATTGTCAGCTTTGGGAGGTAATAACTTTACAGTTGATGTAGCTTATTCTTTTAAGACTAAGGTAATAAATGGTTCTGAAATAAGTACAAGATACCCATTAGCTTTAACTGTAACCTCAAAACCAAGTTGGGTTACAAATGTAGCAATCACACCGTTATCAAGTGATAATGGAAACTATGGGTTAACCTTAACCTTAACAGAGAATACCGTAGAATCAACAAGGTCGGGTACCATTAAATTAAGGCAAGCAGAAAATGATGATAATGGTTGGGAGCTTACAGTCAATATAACTCAGAATGCTGCTACTATAACCTATGATTATGTATTTAGTATATCATAGGTTATATACAACACCAGTATTTATTATATGAGAGACCCTAAAAGCTTAATTTTTAATTTGCTGGGATGACTAAAAAGGAGTGCATCTATTTTAGGTGTACTCCTTTTTTCGTTTTAACACATTAACTAAGGAATTATGGAACAACAAGAACAACTCACCGAATTTAAGATACAACTAGCATTACCTGCCCC
>UMLO01061367.1_pt1 | contig 38002 bp, 27 predicted proteins | sample 1966551 | NCBI WGS metagenome assembly UMLO01 (sample SAMEA4836201, study PRJEB28245) | human gut metagenome | biome: gut microbiome; material: fecal sample | place: Denmark | collected 2008
ATTTGCTTTCATTTTTGTATCTTTGAACTATTAGAAACAACTGAATTTACATTGTTTGCTATTAATCAAGGATTTAAACACTAAGTTAGAATAAAAAAATAATTGTTGTTTAAAAGGAAAATCCTACTGTTTTGTAGGATTTTCCTTTTTAGAATAGTTCCAATTGTTGTCCTGGGGCATTTACTTCTTTACTCTTTTTACCGTAGAAAAGCTCAATATTCCCAAATTGCTTATCTGTGATACACATGATGCCTACATTTCCATACTCAGGAAGAAAAGATTTAACTCTTTTTATATGCACTGCCGCATTCTCACTACTGCCACAATGACGGACATAGATAGAAAACTGAAACATTGTAAATCCATCTTTTTGCAAATTCTTTCTGAAATCAGCATACATTTTCTTATCCTTCTTTGTTTCAGTAGGCAAATCAAATAGTACAAGTACCCACATAATACGATATTCGCTAAACCTATCCATATTACATTTCAGGATAGGAAATTCTACGTAATTCACCACTAAAACATTTATATAGAGAAGCCGTTGTCTGCCCGACAGCTACCATTAGCGGACTACGTTTTCCGCCAATATTTGTTTCTAACGTAGGAATAGAAAGTAATCGCACCTTCAAATCCTTCGTCAGTTCCGCATAATCTACCCCCTGCTTTATAATGTTACAAACCAATCGATCTACATACGGACGATAAGGTTCCATAATGTCATCTGCCAAACAATAAGCATTATAACGATTGTGATGATGGATTCCAAAAGTAGGTAAAAGCCCACTTGCCACCAGGCTACGAGCAACAACTGCTCGCAAAATAGCATACCCATAATTCAACAGATTATTAGGTGGAATACCTTCTCTATCTCTTGTAAAACCTTCTATTCGAAACAGATTCTTCCAATAATAAGCAGCAGCACGGGCTTCCAGGTTATTTGAATCTCCGCTTTTTACATCGGCAGCCCATACATGCATACATTTCACTTCTGTATCGGAGTATTCTTTCAATACTGCTGCTTGATTTTCAATTTTTGCCTTTATGGTTTGCTGCCAAAGTTGTTTCATCAACGGCAAAGAAGCATCCAACTGCTGACGGAATCTTTCGTTTTGCGTTGTATTCCCATACAAAGGAAGCATCAAACCTACCGGCATACTTTTACTATCGCACGTAATAACAGCACTATTATTTTCAAGCAAAGCCTCCAATACTCCCGAAGTGATGGTAATCTGTTTATGATCCAGTACCATAACTCCGATATCCTCAATAGGTTTGGTCACTTCCGAGTTTCGTTTGAAACTTTCAGGCAATGTATCATTCCTGACTACCTCCGGTAACTTTATTACCAACTGAGCATTTTTTAAAGACAAGTAAACGGGATTTCCAAAATAAAGGGTTTTCTTGATCATAAGCCATTCGATTTTAATCTGTTATTAATCGGGATAAAAAATATTTAAGAAAAAGTTGTATGCTATTTTGGAAAAGGGTACAACCTTTTTGAAAATAGCATACAACCTTTTTTATTTCAATATCTAATAGGCTTAGTACTCTCCCACTGAAACGATTTGCCCAATGTGGTTAATTCGGACTTTAACCATTCTATCTATTTTAGTTAATGAAGTAATACGTTTCCACGTTATTTCTTGTAACTCCTTTTTATCCTCTATTGTTGTTTCCAAATGAAGTCTAAAGACATAGTATTTAGAAGAAAACTTCTGCACTCTAAACAAATTCGGACTAATCACCGCATAATTATTCGGATCCAACAAATCTATTTCCATTGGATTGAAACCTGTTTTTTCATTCGGAAATACAAAGTATTCATTTTGCTTCATGCTAAACAAGAATTGCCAGCCTTCACTTCTTCTGTAATCTTTATCGATAACAGGCAACCCCAAATTAGCCCGTGTTACTGCCTCAAAGAAAGAAACGACAACCTCATCCAATTCATACATCAGATTGCCATCCTCATCAAACATCTCCTGTCCTTTTTTATCCAAGACGGGTTTACGATAAATAGCCACATGGTGGTTATTACCGGTATTTACAAAATCCACAGGGATCTGTTTTCCGTTTTCATCCAATATCGGATTCCCGTTTTTATCTTTCTTCACATGCAGCGATTGGGCATTATTGATTCCTCGAATACTCACCCGCTTGATACTTATTCCTTTCTCCCGATTTAACCATATAGGGTTTTCATCCAAATTGACAAATGCTTTCTTGGCATCTCCTCCATATTCTTTCAGGCGTTGTTCCAAAATAGTACGAATCTTCGTATCTACTACTTTATCTACGTTCAAACCAGGATCAATAGGTTTACGTATCGTATAAACCGTTTCCAATTCGACTATTTGTACCCTGTCCGGCATTTGCATGGTTTGCGCCCTATCCAAATAGATCGGATTCTTTTCCAACGAGTTTTTACCGGTAAACGCCTTCTTGGGATCATTTCTAAAAGCTTCCAAACGCTTTAACAAGGCATTCCTGTAATTTTGCCTGCTTACAGTTGCAATCTTGGCTGCATCAAAAGAAGCATTCACTTTTTCCATCTTCGTTAAATATTGTTTATGGCTTCCGTAGATTGTTTCCAAATGTAATTGTCCACGTGGAGTTTGCTGGTGCTTCTTGAATATTCCCCCTTTCTTTTTGATGCAATTCACATTGGTCGTAACTACTTTGTTCTTAGCCTTGATAGAAACCAACAGATTCTCCAAATGCCATTTTGCCTCTGTCCTGAACTGCCCTAATGGCATAGGTGGAACAGCCTTTCCCGACTCAAAATAACGGGTCTTTATACCTACTATATTCGTATGTTCCTTACAATCGGATTTCCAAGCGGCATTTTTATTATTAAAATACTGGATAAACACATCTTTGGTGAACGCAACAGTTAGTGCATCCATCGCATGATGCCTATGGTCGTTCCTCTTTGTCCAATCTTTTATCCGTTTGATTATTCTTCCATCCTTATCCTCAAAACTCTCTACCAATCCCAAGGCTTCATACTTCGGTAGGTTCAACTCTTTCATAACATCCACAAGTTGCCAATCCTCCCGCAGCTTGTCCGTAATAGAACCGGTCGTAGCCACCACTCTGCGACAAATATCATTCAGCATGGCAAGAGCTTTTTTAGCAATATATTGCGTATTCCGCAAATCTCTGTCGATAAATCCATCCGGAATATCGCTCTGTTCTATCTTTAATTTCCGGAGTTTGGCTTTCCTGTCCTTACATACATTTTCACAACGATTGAGATATTCCTGTAATCCCTCTTCCCCATATTTATCTTTTACGAAATCGTAGGCAGTCTTATTTCCTTTCTCGATATTGATTGCCCTATATTCCAATGTTTTATTGGACAACGAATCATCAAAAAGCCGAGCCTGCGGAATGATATGTTCGATGTCTATTTCTTTACTGAAAAGTTTTTCTTTCGGAATATACTGGTTGGAATACAACGTCTTATATCCATTTTCTTTCAACTCTTCATAAAGTTTATATCGTATGATATCATTGCGACTCACATGTATCATACCAAATTCTGATTGTAACAATTTGCGTATTTCATCATGTTCACGAGTATTCTTTGCAATAACCTTAGTTAGTTCCTCACGTTCTTTGGCACTTTTTTTCAGTTCCCGCGCCAGTTCCACACGAATTTCATCAGGCCTTCCATACGCATCAATAACCGCATTGATCACATTCACCATTTGGTTCAGAATTTTTTCTACCACAGGATTGCGCAAACTGTTTTTAGGAAGGATATCCAATTTGTCTTTTAAAACCTTGTTTTCTATCTCCTCCTTAGTCAACGATGATTTGGAATGACGATAGCCGGCATACTCACAAGCTATGTCATACTGACTGCCCTCTTTCAAATAGGGTAAAATTTTTTTAATAGCTTTAGCACTTAAACTTCCGTAATCATCTTGAAACGATATATTCGCCAATTCTATGGCGTATTCTTTCTCAACCCTGCACAATTGCATGATTTTTTCAATCAATTTACCATTTCCGGTAGGCGTATTATCACCCTCGAATGAATACAATAGATGCCAAAGCCTGAAATAAGGTTGCATTTCCAAATCCTTACCCTCTTTATCCAAATCGATGGAAAGCAAATCGGTATTCCATCCCAAATCCACAAAAACAGCCTTTAATTGAGCGATTATTTCATCAGCCGGTTTCTTAAAATCCAATGGTTCATAACCATACTTTTCAATCATCTTGCTATATGCTGAAAACAGAGCGAACCCTGTACAATTGCCATCTATCTGTTTGAAATTCATATCCAACTCTTGTGGATTTTCGAATAAAAGTTTTAACACCTCCGTTTTCGTCAAATCTTTTTTGCAAGAAAGTTCTTTGGCTAATATTTCTTTCTCTTCTTGATACAGAAAACGTCTGCCTTCCATCGCCAAGGCATCCACTGTATTGTCAAACAGACCAAAGGAAACATTCGTTTGCTTGCGTTTTTTCCTTTTCTCGCCCACAAACACTTCTATATTATTCAATGTCTGCCATATCTTAAACTCCTGAAACAGCGGATGTGATCGAGGTATAACTCTACATCCTATAATTTTAGTTTGTTTCTTGCCGTCTTTTTCGACAATGACTTCCCTATTTTCAAATTCGCAAAAACTAACCAAACCTTTTTGGCTTTTCAAGCGCCTTTGGTAAAATATAATAATATCACGTATCTCCTTCTTTAGTTCCGGTGTCAGTTCTTTATGATACTCCGTTTGTTTTTCCCAAATCACATTGAACTCATCCAAATAATCCTGCCGGTAAAATACCATATTGCGCAAACTCATGTTGGGATTCTTATCCAATTCTGCCATTTGGTATTGCCCAACTGTCTGATGATTGAAATAAAGGACTTTACTTCGGTCGCTGATAGCCCCCAAATAACCACTTGACGCACTTATCTGTCCATTGATTTCTTGTAATACTACAGCTATCTCTTCCAAATCCAATTGCTCGGTAAGAGCTTGTACACGCCAACGATAGTTTTCCTTTTTCAATGCCTCCCCTTTCACCGTCCGTTTAATACCGACAAGCCTATATTCTTTTTCTTGGTTTTCTGTTTTGGACTCATTCTCGTTCCAAACACTAACCTCTTTGGTCCATGTAAAGTATTTTGCCAGAATAGCCCAAGTCTGACTTTTATTTTTTCCTTTAACCTCTTCTTTGGCTGCATCACAAAAAGATTGAGGATTGAATTGTTTTTGAAAATTCCATATCCTATCAAATTCATCCTGCAAATCTGAACGATAGAAATCAGGAAAAGTTCTCTTACCTGATTCAAGTAATTGCAGATAAAATTGTCCGGGAGTCAAATCCTCATCATACAATTTCTTGGCAATCTCCATCCCGTCAATCAAAGAACCATCTTCCTCTCCTTTTGCTTTCCGACTGCTTTTATATCCTCGTTTCTTGTTTATCATCAACAACACACGAGCCAACTCTTCCAAAGAGACTTCTTCTTCAGCAGCCTTTGCCCGCAAACGGTAAGTTTCGAACGTGGTTCTATTCCCTTGTTCAGAAAGGATCGTTTTATCTGTAATAAACCCGACTTTTTTCAGAAGCTCGATTAGCACGTCACGCCGTAATTTGTATCGTTGCAAATTACGGCGCATGCTTCTTTTAAGGGTTCTATCGGCATTGGTTGTAATACTCTTTCCTTTTTCAAAATTTTGCATTTCATCCACAGTCAGAGGATTGACTCTTACACCTAACTGAACGATTGATGATATTTCCTCGGCTCCTTCACCTTCATTTACCAATGCCCACCCTATACTACTCGTGCCTAAATCCAATCCCAAAATTCTTTTCATGGTATATCATTTTTATTTTCCCAAATATATAAATAATATTTCTAAAATATATTTGCATACAAACCTTTTATTCCATACATTTGTTCTACTAAAATGAAGCAAATCACAATAAGGATTATTCCGTTGTGAAAACATTAGGTTCCCTCGCCCTCCTGCGGGGGATTTTTTTATAAGTGTCCCCTACCCTCTCATATCTATTCTATCCAACAGAACCTTTCTTGTTTTTCATCCTTATTGTCTCATTTTCAAAAAAGCCATTCGTCTGAATCGAAACTACTACCCCATCTAATTCGATTTTCTACCCTATCTAATTCAAATTTCCCTATAGGGTAATATTTTTTAAGAAACAGACATTTTTATCATTTCGCTATAAACCAGAAATTTATTGTACATTTGAGGCCTAAAGGGGGATATTGTATTTTTCGAGTTGCCATCCATTGCTTTCAGAATGAAATTTTGTCCTGCCCATCCTTGCAATTTGACGCTTCAAACCTTTATGTATTACAAAATTCACTAACTTTGTGGCTTTAAATAGAAAACGATAAAATAAACAATAAATAATCATGGAATACAATTTCAGAGAAATTGAAAAAAAGTGGCACGAATACTGGATTGCCAATAAAGTTTATAAAGTCGAAAAAAATGCCGACAAACCAAAGTATTACGTATTGGACATGTTTCCCTATCCGTCAGGAGCAGGACTGCATGTAGGCCACCCGCTCGGTTATATTGCTTCTGATATTTATTCCCGCTATAAACGTCTGCAAGGATTTAACGTCCTGCACCCGATGGGCTACGATGCTTATGGGCTGCCGGCAGAACAATATGCCATCCAAACCGGACAGCATCCTGAAGTAACGACAAAGAAAAACATCGCCCGTTATCGGGAACAGATGGACAAAATAGGTTTCAGCTATGACTGGAGCCGCGAAATCCGTACTTGTGATCCGGAATATTATAAATGGACGCAATGGGCATTCATCCGGATGTTCAACAGCTACTACTGCAACGATAAAAAGCAGGCACGTCCTATCAGCGAACTGGTTGCCACTTTCGAACAGTCCGGAACGGAAGGTTTGAATGTTGCTTGCAGCGAAGAACTGCATTTCACAGCCGGCGAATGGAAAGCCAAAAGCGAAAAAGAAAAACAGGAAATCCTGCTGAACTACCGGATCGCTTATCGGGGCGAAACGATGGTAAACTGGTGTGCCGCACTGGGCACCGTATTGGCTAACGACGAAGTGGTGAACGGCGTTTCCGAACGTGGTGGCTATCCGGTGGAACAAAAAATCATGCGTCAGTGGTGCCTGCGTGTATCCGCCTATGCACAACGTCTTCTGGACGGACTGGACACGATCGACTGGACAGATTCGCTGAAAGAAACACAACGCAATTGGATCGGCCGTAGCGAAGGTGCCGAAATCCAGTTCAAAGTAAAAGACAGCGACCTTGAGTTTACCATCTTTACAACCCGCGCCGACACCATGTTCGGTGTTACTTTCATGGTCTTGGCTCCTGAAAGCGAACTGGTGGCACAATTGACGACTCCGGAGCAGAAACAGGAAGTCGACGCTTATCTGGACCGCACTAAAAAACGTACGGAACGTGAACGTATCGCCGATCGTTCCGTTACCGGTGTATTCAGCGGTTCATACGCAATCAACCCGTTCACGGGAGACGCCGTGCCCGTCTGGATCAGCGACTACGTACTGGCCGGCTATGGAACAGGCGCTATCATGGCCGTTCCGGCACACGACAGCCGCGACTATGCATTCGCCAAACATTTCAACCTGCCGATTATCCCGCTGATCGAAGGTTGCGACGTAAGCGAAGAAAGCTTCGATGCAAAAGAAGGAATCGTCTGCAACTCACCGAGACCGGACGTGACGCCTCATTGCGACTTGTCGTTGAATGGCCTGACCGTAAAAGAAGCAATCGCCGCCACCAAGAAATACGTGGCAGAACATAAGTTAGGACGCGTAAAGGTGAACTACCGTCTGCGTGACGCTATCTTCAGCCGCCAGCGTTACTGGGGCGAACCGTTCCCTGTCTATTACGATGCAGACGGTATGCCGCAGATGTTGCCGGTAGACAAGTTGCCGTTGGAATTGCCGGAAGTAGATAAATTCCTGCCGACCGAAACAGGCGAACCACCTCTGGGACATGCCGTAAAATGGGCATGGGACACCGTAAAACAGGAGGTCACGGAAGTTTCCAAAATAGACAACAAGACTGTCTTCCCGTTGGAACTTTGTACGATGCCGGGATTTGCCGGTTCATCCGCCTATTACCTGCGCTATATGGATCCACACAATAACCAGGCTTTGGTTGCGAAGGACATAGACGAATACTGGCGCAATGTTGACCTATATATAGGGGGCACCGAACATGCTACCGGACACTTGATATACAGTCGTTTCTGGAACAAATTCCTGTTTGACTTAGGACTCGTCTGCGAAGAGGAGCCGTTCAAGAAACTGATCAACCAAGGTATGATCCAGGGACGTTCCAACTTCGTATACCGTATCAACGGCACAAACAAATTCGTATCTCTGAATCTGAAAGACCAATACGAGGTCACCCCTATCCATGTAGACGTAAACATCGTATCAAACGATATACTGGATATCGAAGCCTTCAAAAACTGGCGTCCGGAATATAACGATGCGGAATTTGTATTGGAAGACGGCAAATATATTTGCGGATGGGCTGTTGAAAAGATGTCGAAATCGATGTTCAACGTGGTCAATCCGGATATGATTGTCGAAAAATACGGTGCCGACACGCTTCGCCTGTACGAAATGTTCTTGGGCCCGCTGGAACAGTCCAAACCGTGGGATACGAACGGTATCGACGGCGTGCACCGATTCTTGAAAAAGCTCTGGGGATTGTTCTTCGGCAATACGGACAGCTTGCAGATCACAGATGCAGAACCGACGGCCGATGAACTGAAATCATTGCACAAATTGATCAAGAAAGTGACATACGACATCGAACATTTCTCGTACAACACTTCCATCAGTGCCTTCATGATCTGTGTAAACGAATTGAGCAGCCTGAAATGCAATAAACGGCCGATTCTGGAACAGTTAATCGTTCTGCTTACTCCGTTCGCTCCTCATATTGCTGAAGAATTATGGCACACCTGCGGTCACGATACTACCGTATGCGATGCCGAATGGCCTGTCTACAACGAAGAATACTTGAAAGAAAATTCGCTTACTTATGCTATCTCCTTCAACGGCAAAGCCCGTTTCAGCATGGAACTTCCGGCCGATATGCCCCGCGAAGAGATAGAAAAAGCCGCTCTTGCCCATGAAAATTCCGCCAAATGGATGGAAGGCAAGACCCCGAAAAAGATTATCGTTGTTCCCGGAAAGATTGTAAACATCGTAATCTAAATTTATTTATATGAAGCTTATAAACGACAAAGTCTATTTTGCTGTACAAGATTACCTGATGATCCTGTTGGGTACTCTCTTGTACGGCTTTGGCTTCAACGCTTTCATTCTGTCGAATGAAATTATCACCGGTGGAGTCAGTGGTATTTGCGCCTTGATCTTTTTTGCTAGTAATGAATTAATCCCCGTTTCAGTATCTTACTTTGTCATAAACATCGTATTACTGTTGGCGGCACTGAAAATTTTAGGATTCAAGTTCCTGATAAAAACGATTTTCGGAGTGTTCTCCCTGTCAGCCTCCTTGTCATTCTTCGAATGGCTTCTGAAAGGCCAACCTCTTTTACACGACCAACCGTTTATGTCCATCATCATCGGCGCATTCCTCTGCGGAGCAGGTCTCGGACTTGTTTTTTCGGCAAACGGCAGTACCGGTGGAACGGATATCGTCGGGGCTATTGTGAACAAATACAGGAATATATCGATCGGGCGAGCCTTGCTGTTCTGCGATTTTATCATCATCGGTTCTTCATTTTTCCTGTTCCATGATGTCGAAAAAATCGTTTTCGGTTTTGTTGAAATGTTTGTAAGCAATTATATAATCGATGTCGTCCTGAACGGAAACCGTCAATCCGTTCAGTTCCTGATATTCTCTCAGAAATACGACGAAATAGCCGAGCGGATCATCCATGACCTGGACCGTGGTTGCACCATTCTCGACGGTGTAGGCGGATATTCCCGCAAACCGGTCAAAGTCGTTGTATTGCTGGCTAAAAAATCAGAATCCGTTTCTATTTTCCGCCTGGTAAAACAAATCGACCATCAGGCTTTCATCTCTCAAAGCATTGTCAGAGGGGTATATGGAGAAGGGTTTGACCAGATAAAAACATAAAACAATCATCCAAACAATTTAAAGCACTTCCATACGTTATATATACATCGTATAGAAGTGCTTTTTTATTCATAACAGCAACAAACATGAAACTTGTATTCGCAACAAACAACCGGCATAAGCTGGATGAAGTCCGGAAAATTACAGTCGGATATGCAGAAATAATCAGCCTCTCAGATATCGACTGCCACGAGGATATACCCGAAACAGCAGACACGTTAGAAGGCAACGCCTTACAAAAAGCCCGCTATATTAAAGAACATTTCGGATATGACTGCTTCGCTGACGACACCGGACTTGAAGTAGAAGCTCTGAACAACGCTCCCGGAGTATATTCGGCACGTTATGCCGGTCCCGGACATGATTCGGAAGCCAATATGGACAAACTTCTCCATGAAATGGAAAATAAAGAAAACCGGAAAGCCCGTTTCCGCACGGTAATCGCTCTTATCTTGAATGGAAAAGAACATTTGTTTGAAGGTATCGTCAACGGTACGGTCATAAGCGAAAAAAGAGGCGGAAGCGGTTTCGGATATGATCCCATATTTGTTCCCGATACCTATTCGCAAACATTTGCCGAAATGGGCAATGATATTAAAAACCAGATCAGCCACCGTGCCGAGGCAGTCAAAAAACTGACTGCTTTTTTATCAGATCACACATTTTAATATTGTAATTAATATGAGAAATATATTAACTGTCATCTTACTTTTCTTATTATCATTCTCCGCTTCGCCAGTCAATGACAATACGCTCGGATGGAAAACATATCTTTCCTACAATAATACCAATTGTGTGGAAGAATCGGCCGATCAAGTATTTGTCGTAGCAGAAGGAGCTTTATACACATACGGAAAAGAAGATAACAGCATCAAACAATATTATAAAGGAAATGGATTGAGCGACACGGATATCCAATCCATTTCCTACAACAAACAAACAAAATCATTATTGATTGTCTACAATAATTCCAATATAGACATTCTGGAAGAAGGTTCCGTAAAAAACATACCTTATCTGTACATGACAACTTCCTTAAGAGAAAAATCGCTTAATTCCGTTATGATTTATAACGAATATGCCTATTTGTCCATACAATCCGGCATAGTAGTTGTCAACATGGATAAGAAAGAAATAACCGACACCTATAACTTATCTAAAAATATAACATCTTGTGCCATTTTCAACAATAATATATACGCTTCCACAAAAGAAGATCAAAAGTCTACGCTCATATACGCTTCTTTAAATGACAACCTGCTGGACGGATCAAACTGGAAAACATATCCGATTGCAGGATTTCCATCCGAAAATTCCATTGACAAAATATCCTTATTCAAAGACAAACTGTTCTATCTGTCTCAAAATAAAGGAGTCTACTACGAATCGGATGGAACTGTCGTTCCCTTGGTCAATAACACACAAATGAACGATATGAAAATTGTGGGAGAAAAACTGGCTTGCATAGCCACATCCCAAGTCTATATTTTTACAGATACAAAAACTTTTGACCAGATCGGTAATCTATCCATAAAAGATATCAGCACTTATCAGACTGATAAATATTGGATAGCCGAAGGAAGCAAAGGCCTGCGTTCTATCAAAAGAACAGGAGCCAACCAGTTCGAAGCCGTAAACGAAGCCATAATTTTGGATGGCCCATATTCCAACAGTTCTTATGATATCGTATATGAAAACGATAAAATATACGTTATACCCGGTGGAAAAAGCCTGACCGGTGCCAATTCCTTTAATAAGGCAGGCTCGGTCATGATATACGATTATGAAAAATGGGGTGCATTGGAACCCTCCGATGTTCTGAATAAACTAAAGACATGGCCAAGAGACTATACCAGCATTGCCGTCACAACCGATGATGCTGAAAAAGAAATCATTTATGTGTCTTCTTTCGGTTATGGCGTTTTTCAATTTATAGACAGAGAACCTTCTGCCGTTTATAACAGAACGAATAGTCCGCTTGAAAACGCACACGGCAATGCGGGGTCTTATTGTCGTGTAGACGGACTTGCTTTCGATAAGGAAGGAAACCTGTGGATGACCAATTCAGAAGTCGACAAAGCTATCAAGATATTGGATAAAGAAGGAAAATGGCACAGCCTGTCTGTCGAATCATTAAACGGAAAGTACACGGTAAACGACATACTCGTCACCTCGAACAACGACAAATGGATCAATATCTCCCGTCCAGCCAGCCAAGCCTGCCTGACAGCCGTTGCCAACAGCAGCTCTTTAGATGAAGCGACATCCTATGAATTTAAAACCTTCATTGACACAGACGGTAATGACTTTTCTCCCAACAATTACACCTGTATGGCAGAAGACAAAAATGGATACCTATGGGTTGGAACCAACAAAGGAGCCATATACTTGACAAATCCTAAACTGGCAACGACAGAAAACAACCAATCTATACGTTGCACACGTGTGAAACTGCTTAACGACGAAGGTATTCCTTATTATTTTCTCGATAATGCGATAGTAACGACCATCAAAGTGGATAATGGAAACCGGAAATGGATCGGAACGGACGGCAACGGGGTTTATGTACTGAGCGAAGACAACCAGGAAATCGTCCATCAGTTCAATACATCCAACAGTCCGCTACTGTCTGACAAAATATATTCCATAGAAATAAATGAAAACACAGGCGAAGTATTCATCGGCTCCGACAAAGGTTTGGTTTCCTACAAAGGAGAAGCAACAAAAGGAAAAGATGACTACTCGGACGTGTATGCATATCCGAATCCCGTACGGCCCGAAAACAGGGACAAAGTAACTATCACGGGATTGATGGACAACTCGATTGTAAAAATCACCGATCTGAATGGCAATCTGGTCTATCAGACGAAATCTTTAGGAGGTCAGGTTATCTGGAACTGCCGGAACGCCAAAGGCACCCGTGTCGCTTCTGGTATATATCTGGTGCTTTCCGCCACCGAAGATTCAAAAGAAAGCGTAGTTACTAAAATCGCAGTTATAAAATAAAAAATAAAAATCCACTGTGGATTAAACAAATGCCACAGTGGATCATATTATTTAGTTCCGTTTATCTAACAAAATTCTTACAACCCTAACCTTTCCGATATCTCCAGCATCTTCTTGATCGGGCGGATTGCCTTTTCCTGTACTTGCTCGTCGACAAAGATTTCAGGAAGTTCGTATTTCAAACAGTTGTAAAGTTTCTCCATCGTGTTCAGACGCATGAAATTACATTCGTTGCAGGCACATGTGCTGTCGTTGGGAGGAGCCGGGATAAATTCCTTATCAGGGCTCTGCTTGCGCATTTCGTGAATAACACCGCTTTCCGTCGCTACGATGAACCGTTTCTTATCCGACTTGACAGTGTGCTTCAGAAGAGCCGCAGTCGATCCTACGAAGTCTGAGACCTGTATAACGGGCTGTTTGCACTCCGGATGAGTAATGACTTCCGCATCGGGATACTGTTTTTTCAATTCCAATATCTTTTCCAACGAAAACTGTTCATGTACATGGCAAGCACCATCCCAAAGCACCATCTTGCGCCCGGTAATACCGTTTATGTAATTACCTAAGTTTCGGTCCGGACCGAAGATGATCTTCGTGTCCTTCGGAAAACTTTCGACGATCTGGCGTGCATTGGTAGACGTCACCACAACATCCGTCACAGCCTTCACGGCTGCAGTCGTATTCACATACGAAATAACCACATGACCGGGATGCTGCTTTACAAATTCTGCAAAATCGGTAGCCGGACAGCTATCAGCCAACGAGCAACCGGCATTCAGGTCCGGGACCAACACTTTCTTATCCGGGCACAGCACTTTCGCCGTTTCACCCATAAAATGAACACCGCAGAAAACAATGATATCGGCCGTCGTTTTGGCTGCCTGTTGCGCCAATGCCAAACTGTCTCCCACAAAATCTGCTATATCCTGAATATCACCCGTCTGGTAATAATGAGCAAGAATAACGGCGTTCTTTTCTTTACGCATCCTGTTTATCTCTTCCTTCAGGTTCAACCCCTTTGGAATGGGTGCATCCATATATCCGATCGATTGGTTTGTCAACATAGTTACCTGTATTTAATGATTGTAAAATTCAATAATCGCTAATGAGTATAAACCGCTATCTACAGTCTATCAACAAAGTTATCATTACTCTTTATACCTGATAATCTTCATTTTACTCTTATTATCAACCGATAGTTGATAATGTGCAAAGGTAAAAACTTTATTGATTTTTCCCTAAGAAACATATATAAAACCAAGGAAATAGAACTAAAATTTGTTAGGTTTGGTACCGCAAATCAGCATATGTCAAGTTGACCATCCTTTCCTCCGAGTTATCCACAATCATATTATTATATTCTTATTTATTCTTTATTTTAAATCTAAATATGATGAATATAATAGCCTGTTGAAACAGTTAATACATTTCTGTTACAATACTTGTCCGGTTCGTTATTAAACGGTGTAAACTACTTATTAAATAGATACCAACATCCTATTTATTGTTTTATAGATTGGTTTTCTTTGTTTTACGGACTTTATTGATTTGCGGTTGAAAACTACCTATGTGTAAAAGTTTATGGTAGCCAAGGGCTGTTAATACGTGTATAACCACTGTTGATAGGGCGTAGTAAATAATCCGTTACTTTTATTGCATAATAAAAATGAGAGGATGTATAACGAACAAATTGAATAATGCAAGAATTAATTTTCATTTTGTGTCCACCACTTATCAATAGCTTTTCAACGGCATATCCACATTAATTCACTACTTTTGCAAACAAAGAAATGATAGCTATGCGCAAGTTAAAGATAACAGAGCTGAACCGTCTGACTCCGGAAGCATTCAAAGATAGTAAAAAGATTCCGTTGGTTGTTGTACTCGATCATGTAAGGAGCTTAAACAATGTAGGATCCGTGTTTCGTACGTCCGATGCTTTCAGGGTGGAAAGTATTTATCTGTGTGGTATCACGGCTTGTCCGCCTCATGCCGAGATTCACAAGACGGCTTTGGGAGCGGAAGAGACTGTCGACTGGGAGTATTTCGAAGATACGATGGAAGCTGTTGAAAAGCTGAAGCGACGGGGATATACTGTCTGTGCGGTCGAGCAGGCTGAAGGGAGTACGATGTTAGACAAGTTGTTGTTGGACAAGAATAAAAAGTATGCCGTTATCATGGGAAACGAAGTGAAAGGTGTTCAACAATGTGTCGTTGATAACTGTGATATGTGCATTGAAATACCGCAGTACGGAACCAAGCATTCTTTGAATGTTTCGGTGACTACCGGTATCATTATCTGGGATTTCTTCAAGCAGTTGTCAGATTAACCCGTTTTCGACAAGTACGACTACCCGTTCCGTCATGGCATCTTTTCCTTTTGGATCGTATTCGGTTTTTAGGCTGGCGCCGAACATGCCGGCAAACAGGTTCCAAAAGCCTGCCCGAAAACTGCCTAAATAGGCTTTCAACAGGTTATAACTCGATTGGTTACATTCTCTGTCAATCAGTTTGATAAGCAGTTTACCTTGTGAGAAGGTTAGTTTTTTCAACTGCGGTTTATATTCCAGGAAAAGTTCTTTCTCCATCCGCTTCAAGTGGGCTTGGCGGGACTTTTCATCGGGGAGCGTCTCTATATATTCGTAAGTTTCGATCAGTGTTTCATAAACCATTTTGGCATAAGGCAGTGTGCGCTTCACATCACGGACCAGCTTGGTGTAACGTGCCTGTTCGCGTTTGTTTTTAAACTTTACCTGCGGGTAAATGTAAATTTCCCGCAGGTTGACAATAGGTACTGTATCCTTTCCATCCAAATAAGCTTTTTGTAATCCTTCAGGAACGGTATTGATCTTCAATTTTTGTGCATGTATTCCTATTGCGCACAACATGAATATTATCAATATTTTATACTTGCCTTTTCTCAACATCGTTCACAAAAGTAATTGATTTGCGAATAGCATCTGTCGGTTTTACAGAATTTGACTAATCGATACGATCGCTTCGAGTATTGAAAAAGTGCCTTCACTCTTTCATACTTTGATTTTCAATATATAGCAAGACAGAGGTAAAAAGGCCGTGGATATGTCCTGTAAATAAGTTGCTAATGTGTTGCAGCCATTATAGAAATCCGTATCTTTGTAGCAATACGAACAACTAAAATCAACAGACTATGAAATATTCGGCCATCTTTCCATATTTATCAATCCTGACTGTATAAATTCATAAATAATCATCACTTAAACAACTTGTATTATGAAAAAGAAACAAAACTTGCTATGAAATCAATAAGTTTGTCCGTTTTGTTTTTTGTATCTGTCAACATTCATGCTGTTGATAACCTTCGTATCCCTGATATCCGTAGTTTGGGGATGGGAGGAAACGGAGTTACGCAATCTGTTTTGTTTAATCCGGCATTGGTGGCTCTGCATACTGATAAAATTGTTCATTTCGAATACTTTAATCGTTATGGTGTAAAGGAATTGGGAACACTGGGAATAGGTTTTGTCTATCCTAATCCGCTGTTGTCTGTAGGTGTTGATATCTCTTCTTTCGGATATGATCAGTATAGGGAAACTCTTTTCCGTTTATCGGTCGGGAAACAGTTGAACGATCGATGGAGGATAGGCGTTGGTTTCCAGTATAAGATGCTACAGACCGAGTTGTCGGAAGAAGTGGCCAAACAACTTTCCACAGATATCGGAATCTTGTTTACCCCCGTTGACAAACTGTTGATTGGAATGTTGATAATGAATTTTCCTTCTATTGATATCCATAAATATACTACTGAAATAAAATGCTTTACCGGTTATTCTGTGCAAATAGGTTTTCAATGGAAGATAATTAACAGCTTGTTGATAGTAGGAACTTTCGAAAGTAACAAAGAGCATACGTGGATAGGAAATATGGGTATTGAATATGTTCCATTCAGAAACTTCCGTCTACGGGCGGGAGTACAAACCGCTCCTCTCCTGCCCGCTTTGGGGATTGGATATTGTCTGTCCGGATTTACGATAGATGTTGCAACTGTTTATCATCCGGTTTTAGGAGCCAGTACCGGGCTGGGGTTGAGTTATTCTTTTTAATCAAGCTTTACTTATGAAACGAATGTTTATAAACTTGTTGGTATGTTTGTTGATAAGCAGTTATCAGCTTAAAAGCCAGACATTATATTCTGTTGATAAGTGGATGGAATATATAGAAGAAATGGCTTCGGAAACAGAAGATGAAGAACGCATTGAAACGCTTTATACAGATCTTTCCTATCTTGTCGAACATCCTTTTGAGCTCAATACGGTAACGGAAGAACAATTGAAACGCCTCCCTTTCCTATCCGATCTGCAAATAAGGGAACTGTTAGCATATCGTTCCCGTTATGGAAATATGTTGACCCTTTATGAACTTAAAAACGTGGAAGCATTCGATTTAGAGACGATTTCTCTGCTTCTCCCGTTTGTTCATATCGGTGAAATAATAGTTGATAAACGTCCTCTTACAGTGAAGAACCTGTTGAAACGAGGTTCCAATAACCTGCAAATCAGATATGACAGATGTTTTCAACAAAAGAAAGGCTATTGTTCATATCCTGACAGCGTATTGCAACAATATCCGAATCGGAAATATCTGGGAGAACCGTTCTATCATTCCGTTCGTTATTCATATGCCTTCGATGAACGCATCCAGTTCGGTCTGGTCACGGAAAAAGATGCGGGAGAACCTTTCTGGAATGAATATCACAAAGGCTATGACTACTATTCGATACACCTCTTTCTGAAAGATATGAATAAGTGGTTGAAAAGTCTTGCCGTTGGTGATTATAAAATATCTTTCGGCCAAGGTTTGGTGATCAGCAATGATTTTTCTCCCAGCCGGAACGCCCTTGTCTCCCAAGCGGAAAGAAGGACGAACGGATTCCGCCGTCATTTTTCAACCAATGAAAATGATTTCTTCCGAGGAGCGGCTGCTACCGTTAATTGGCAAAAATTGGATATCAGTCTGTTCTATTCGTATCGGAAATTAGATGGAAGCGTGGACAGTACGATCGTTGCTTCGTTTAAAACAGACGGTTTGCATCGTTTGGTGCGGGACAGGGAGAAGATGCGCAAAGTAGGCATGCAGACATATGGCGGGAATATACGATATGCAACTCCCGATCTATGTATCGGCCTGACCGCTTTGTCCTATTCTTTCGGGGACTGTTCGATACAGCCTGATCCGAAGCCTTACAATATTTTCTACTTTCGCGGTAGCCGGAATCTGAATATCAGTGTGGATTACCTGTTGAAAAATAAGTTGATCAAGTTTTACGGCGAAACAGCTTTGAGCCGTAATGGGGCGGTTGCATCCCTGAATGCTTTGCAGTTGACGCCTGCCTCTTATTTTTCCTTGTTGTTATTGTATCGTTATTATGATAAACGCTACCAAGCCTTTTTTGGAAATGCTTTTTCACAAAACTCGGCAGTCCGGAATGAACAGGGAGTGTATATGGGGATGCAATGGACACCTTTCGGTCATTGGAAACTGTCAGCGTATGCAGATATATACCGTTTTCCCTGGCTGAAATATGGGGTAGATATGCCATCGACAGGAAAGGAATATATGCTTCAACTCGATTATACGCCAAGCCGGAACTTATCCGTATACGTCCGTTATAAACACAAGCAAAAAGAAAATATAGAACCTTATCCCCAGCAGCGTTTGCGTATGCAAGCCTTGTATGCGGTTTCTTCGTCTGTTTCGTTGCGGACATCCGCAGACGGTATTTGTTATACGGAGGCAAACGAAAGGAGCAGAGGGTGGATGATCGCCCAAAACGTAGGTTGGAAACCGGTTGATATCCCTGTTCAGGTTGATTTTTATGTGGGTGTTTTTCATACAGATAATTATCAAACCCGGATATCCTCTTATGAAAAAAATATCTTATATGCCTTCAATATGCCTTCCTTTTATGGAAAAGGAGTCCGGTTGGCGCTTTCTTTCCGGTGGAATATAGTGAAGCAGCTTTCCCTTTCCACTAAATTAGGATACACGTATTATACCGATCGCGACGTGATCGGCACTGATCTGGAAGAGATAGAAGGTAATATCAAAGCAGATGTATATACATTGTTGCGCTGGAAATTCTGATAACTTTTGTAGCTTTGCACTCAAATATAAATCAGTATGTCTACCATTCTTTTTGATAAAATAGTATTCGGGCCGGTACACAGTCGCCGGTTAGGTGTTTCTTTGGGCATGAACCTGCTTCCTACAGACGGAAAACTTTGTTCGTTCAACTGTATTTATTGTGAATGCGGATTAAATGAGAACCATCGTACATGCAGTAAACTGCCGACCCGTGCGGAGGTAAAAGAGGCTTTGATCAATAAATTATCTTCCATGCAGGCAGAGGGTATCGCTCCCGACGTAATCACTTTTGCAGGAAACGGCGAACCTACCATGCATCCTGAATTTGCCGGTATTATCGACGATACGATCGAAACTCGTAACCGCTTTTTCCCGAAAGCCAAGATTGCCGTGCTTTCGAACTCGACCATGCTCCATAAGGAAGATGTTTTTCAGGCATTGAACAAGATTGAAGATAATATATTGAAACTCGATTCCATATCGGACAGTCGTATCGCCCAGTTGAACGCCCCTAATTCTCCGGCTTTTACTTTCGCCCGGTTGCTGGAACAACTTTGCCGTTTTAATGGCAATCTGATTATCCAAACCATGTTCCTGAAAGGAGAGGTGGATGGTGAAAGTGTGACGAACACGACCGAACACGAAATTTCCGGCTGGCTGGAGGCTTTGAAGCAAATCAAGCCTAAACAGGTCATGATCTATACGATCGACCGTGAAACCCCCGTAAAGAACTTGAAGAAAGTAACAAAAGACGAGCTGGAAGCAATTGCCGACCGTGCACGTCGGGAAGGCTTCGATGTGACGGTATCGGCTTGAGTTTTTTATTACTTCTTAATTAGCTTTATCACCTTTATGTTTCCGTCCGTATGGATACGGAAGAAGTAAATGCCGGAAGGAAGGAAACCGGTTTGAATGACATTTCCAGGATGTTTCAGGTGCATGACTTTCTTACCATCGATAGAAAACACTTCCAGCAAATCAACCGGTTCATTGCTTGTCAATCGTATTTGTTCCTTGAACACGGCAGGAGTGAGCGATATTTCAGAAAGAGCAATCTTTTCAATGTCTACGCTTGCATCATAGATAACGTTTTTTATATCGCTTTCTTCTGCGCCATATTGGACCGATACACCATATATGTTGTCAATGGCGGAAGTTTGTTTGTCCGTGTATTCTCTTTCGGTAGGAGCTGCGGAGGCGAGTTTTATATTATTTTTATATATATTATATCGGGTGATTTCCGGAAATGCAGTGATAACATTGCCTTCCTGGACTAAAGACTTCAATTGAGATTGGCGTACATTGAAAGAATGCGCCGGCTTTCTGATTGCGATTGTTTTACCGTTCGCACCTGAGTTCCGGAGCTGAGTGAGCTCTCCTTCTTCGGAACTGACGGTTGCCGACAAAACAATGTTGCAATCGATCTCACTCTGCAAAAACTCCCAGGCCTTGCCGTCTATAGAAATCAGATTTCCTTTTTGGTTGATTGCCGGTCCTTCATCCAAATAGACAGGATAAGTTGTCTTATTATATTTTTTAATATGAAGGGCAACGATTAAATCTTCGTTTGCATCTATCGTAAACGGTGTTTTTAAGAGGACTGAACATATATTATACGGATCATAAGAAGTTACGTCTTGTTCGTATATCCGGTCTCCTTGCATGATGTATACGGAATAGTCGACATCCGCCTCAGGAAAGAAATTCACGGAAATAATGGTTTTGGTATCGATTGCTTCCAATTCTTTTGCCTCCCATCTTTGCCCCGCATAGAAAGGTTCTCCTTCAAGCCCGAGCATATAGGCAGTTCCTTGGCTTCCCCAACCGATTACTTGTTTGTATACAGGCTCTTTCCAGCTTATTTTTATCATATTTCCGGAACTGAGAGCAGCTTTCACGTCGGCCGGTTTTTGCAATGAGGTGTTATACTCTTTACCTGATTGCGACATCCCGTTAAGCGAAGTGGCTCCCGATCCGATCGGGTCCAACCATTTATCCATACGTCCGGTATCGGCTTGGCTGTATTTGTCCCAGTGATAGAACATTTTGCCATATAGGTTTATGCCGTCCGGCTTCTTACAGCTTGAATTTCCTCCGCTTAATGTTCCGATTATCAGTTTGTTCTGATTGAAGACAGGCGAACCGGACGAACCACCTTCCGTCACGCTGTGTCCGTTGGCCGTTTCGTCGAATATGATATTCCAATGTGCATTTATGGCTCCTTCTTTATTACTATCCGAATTTGTCCAGGAAGTACTTGAAGGCAGATGATTCCCGTAAGTGGAAATTTTCTTGAAATCACCTCCCGGATGGTGGATTCCTACTCCAGACAAGCTTATGCTGTTGGTCCGGTCCCATCCGTTGAAATAGACGTCATAATTTTCCGGTATGTTTTCATTAAGCAATAATAACAACCCGTCTGAACCATTTTCTACCGGTATGGCGACAACTCGCGAACATCCTTGCATCGTTTTATGATATCGGACGGAAGAAGCATTGTCGCATCCGGTACGTTCCATGTGAAAATAGAACATCCATTGATTGTAGTCTTCTTTGCTGGTTGATACATTGCTTGCCAAGTCTTCCGTACAATGAAAAGCTGAAAGGATATAAGGTTTTTTGTCTTTGGCCGTATTGTTGACTAACGAACCGGTGCATATAAAGGCTTTGTCGCCGATTTTCTCTACTATCCAACAAACTCCTTTTTTCTGATTTTGCCATTCGTCTCCTTCCTCGCAGTTTATGTTGACCATACAAAATCCCGAAAGTTCGGAATTACTGTCTTTTAAATGGTTGGAAACAAACAAATGGTTGTACCCGTAGCCCACTTCTTCAATATGGATACGTGGTTTTTCATCATTTGCGGCTGCTTCATATTCAAGGATGATATCGTCTCCGGCTACAAACTCGGTCGCGAATTTTGACGTAACGGAGTTTGCGTGCGTAAAAGCGCCGATTACATGCGACTTGTCAGCATTGTAAATGAACAGACGCCCTCCTTCCGGAATATAGAATTCTTTATAATAAAGCATCAATGCGATTGCATCTTTGGCCTGCAGGCGCAATTGCCATATCTTTTCGCCTCCGGGCAGTGTGGTCCAGTTTCCTGCATTATCTATGCTCAGGTCGGTTTGTATGAGTTTGGATACTTTCAGCGGCGCCCCTTGGCTGGCCTGCCATCTGTCGACTGTTTTCATATCTTCTACGCTGAAGTTGACAGGGATCCGGACGACTGGCAGATCGCTTTTCAGTGTGTTCTGGTATTTGAAGGAGACGGGTGTTCCACCTTCGCTGATTTGTGCATGGGCAGATCCGGGAAAGACTGTTCCTGCTACCAACAGGAATAAACCGATTAGCGAGAGTAGAGTCTTTTTATTCATATTTTGTAATTTGATATAAATCTGTTCGGATATAATCTATATCCATGATTGGCAAATGTAATATTTATTTCTGATTCGGATAGGGGTTTTTTCATATTCTGTGTCTTATGTGTAAAGTGTTAAGTAAATATATGAAATAATGGAATCGCAGAGTAGCAAAAAGAGTGTGCCCCAGCTCTGGTATTGGAACCAGCCGGAAAATGGATTTAGTTTTGAAGATGCGGAAACGATCGCAAAAGAATTTGCGGTCGAGTCAAAGAGAGATAAATATAAATCGGAAGACCGTTTTCTTCACATTGTGTTTGTGTGATGCAGGTCATACGGTAATTACCTTTTGTCTTCCTGTCTGAAAAAATAGAGGGGGAATGTGTCAAAAACGCATTCCCCCTTCTCTGGTTGTTTTTTTTATTTTGGTTTGCGATTATTTTATTGCTTCATGCGCTTTTGCCACAGCCTCGTTTATATTGCTGCAAATATTTTCCGTTCCGATCTTTTTGTCGAAACCCGATTTGACAAGTACGCGTCGTACATGTTCGTTCACCCCCGAAAGAATCATGTGTATATGTTCGGCTTGTGACAGGCGGAACAGGTTTTCCAGGTTGTGTAATCCTGTCGAATCCATAAAGGGAACCTTACGCATGCGGATGATGCGGATCTTCGGTTTGTCACCTATATTGTGCATGATATCGTCAAACTTGCTGGCTACCCCGAAGAAGAACGGGCCGTCGATTTCGTATACTTCCACGCCTTTAGGCAAGGAAAGAACTTCCTCTTCATGGTGGATTTCCCCTTCGTCCGAGAGGTCGATTTCGTCTTTTACGACCGACACATGAGTCGTTTCAGCCACACGTTTCATAAAGAGGAACATGGCGATAAGCAATCCGACTTCGATTGCGATCGTCAGGTCGAAGATAACCGTCAGGAAGAAAGTCACCAGCAACACCGATACGTCGCTTTTCGGATTCTTCATCAGCGAACGGAACGTACGCCATTCGCTCATGTTATAAGAAACGATAATCAATACACCTGCCAGGCAAGCCATCGGGATATGTTTGGTCAGCGGGCCTAAAAAAAGTAAGATCAGCAACAATACTATTGCATGGATGATACCTGCAACCGGAGTGCGCCCGCCGTTATTGATGTTTGTCATCGTACGTGCAATCGCACCGGTAACGGGAATGCCGCCGAAGATAGGTACGATGATATTGGCAGCCCCTTGTGCAATCAGTTCGGTGTTGGAGTTATGCTTGTCTCCCGTCACACCGTCGGCCACCGTAGCGGACAGCAACGATTCGATTGCTCCTAACATGGCGATGGTGAATGCGGAAGGAAGCAAGAGGTTGATTGTTTCCATATTAAAGTTGATAGCTTCCGGTCCGGGCAGGGAAGCGTTGATGGTGAAACGGTCTCCGATCGTTTCGATCCCCGTGATCCCCAAATGATAGCGCATGACGTAGACGACAATCGTCATTAGGATAATAGCGATCAACGAACCCGGAATCTTCTTTGAAAATTTCGGTGTCACGGCGATAATCACGATACTGGCAAGCCCGATCAGCAGCGACCAGAGGTTGACCGTGTCGAAATGTTCGAAATAGGCGATCCATTTCGAAATGAAATCTGCCGGAACCTTGTCCATCGTCAACCCGAAGAGATCTTTCATCTGCGTGGTAAAAATAGTCAAGGCGATGCCACTGGTAAAACCGACGACGATCGGGTAGGGGATAAACTTGATGACCGTCCCTAACTTCAATGCTCCCATGATCACCAGGATAATGCCGGCAACCACGGTGGCGATAGCCAACCCTTCGATCCCGAAATTCTGGATAATGCCATATACGATTACGATAAATGCACCTGTCGGCCCGCCAATCTGCACATTGGTACCGCCCAATAGCGATACGATGAACCCACCGATAATAGCAGTGATCAATCCTTTTTCCGGGCTTACCCCCGAAGCGATACCGAATGCGATAGCCAATGGCAAAGCTACGATCCCGACAATAATACCGGCCATCAGGTCGGTCATAAATTTCTCTTTTGAGTAGTTTTTCAGCGTCGATACTAACTTGGGCTGAAAATCAAACTTATTCTTCATCTTTCTGCCTGATTATTAAAAAATGCTACAAAGGTACAAAGAAAGTATGTTGTACAACAATATTCTTAAAAGAAAAAGGTTTTCCACTTTATGATTATTCAGTTTTCAATATTGAAAAAATACAGTAACCCCCTCTAAAAGGCCAATATTCGTATTTTGTTAATATTCAGTATATTGCCAAATATCATGTTTCTTAAAAAATATTACCCTTGCGGATAATTTGAAAAATATGGGGTATAAAATCAAAATTCATGCACTACTGTTTCGATTCAGACCAACGGATATTTTATGAAACTGTACAATAAGCCAGGAATGACAATAAGTTTTGCAATAAATTGAAAAACCGGAGAGTAGTCCGTTAGATATGTATCTGTTTGAATATTGGTTATCTTTACCGGAACAAATACTGAATATAATGAAAAACACATTCTGTATACTATCATTACTTTTTGTAGTATATATTGTGGCTTGTACAGACAGTCGGGTTCCGGCCCTGCCCCTGTCGTTGTCTCATGTCGAGTCTATCATGTATGATTATCCGGACAGTGCATTGTCATTATTGGAATCGATGGTTGTACCATCCGACAAATACCAGCGTGCAGTCTATAGCTTGTTGTTAGTCCAGGCGCGAGACAAGAATTATGTGAAACATACATCCGATTCTCTGATCAATGTGGCGTATGATTATTTTATGAAAAGGGAAGATCCGCATCGAAGAGCTTTAGTCTTGAATTATGAAGGCCGTGTAAATGAAGATTTGCGCGAAGTTGAGAAAGCAACGAAGTTTTATTTGCGTGCGGCAGACGAAGTGAAGGATACGGAGGACTACAGGTTAGGGTATTTGATAAATTCCAATTTGGGTATGATTTATGCGTATCGAGGTCTTAATCAGGAAGGATTATTGGCTTTTCAGAAGGCACATGAATTGGCAAAGCAATCTAAAAAAAGTAACCATATAATCTATTCTTTAATCGGTTTAGCAAGAATCCATGCAAGTACGGGACAATGGGAAGAGTCTATATCTGGTTATAAGCAGGCGATTGAAATATCTAAAAAAACGAATAGTAAAAAAAGTTTGGGAACAGCTTTAAGTGAATTGGGAGCTGTTTATCAAGCTATGGGAAAATATAAGATGGCTCTTACCTTTTTAAAAAGAGCAGAAAAAGAAAAATTGGATAATAAAAGAACAATATTACAAACATATTTGGGATTAGGAGATACATATAGATTTTTAGAACAATATGATTCGGCCTCTTTTTATTTGATTCGATCCCTTGTTACAGATAACATGTACACAAAGATGAGTGCATATCTATATTTGTATCTGATACAAAAGGATATGCATAACTATGAAAAAGCAATTGAATATAATGATCGTTATTTGCAATGCCGTGACTCTGTAGATCAGATTAACCGAAGCCACGTTGTTGCTGAAATCCAAGCAAAATATGATCATGAAAAATTGAAAAATGAAAAGATTACTTTGGAATTGGAAAAAAGCCAACTGTTGAAGAGTAGCCTTTTCGCATTATCTCTATTACTTTTAGCTATAGTAGTGCTTGTTTATATCTATCAACGCCGCTTGTTGAAAAGAGAACGTACGATTCAAGAAGATAAGGTTTTGCTACTCGAATATACCAGGCAGTTGAGTGAAAATGATATGATAATTAGTAGAAACCAAGAACGCATAGAAGAATTGTCCGGCGAAATATCCAATCACATCGGTTTGGAAGAGTCTATTAAGGAACAATCGTCTGAAATAGAAAGCCTGCACAACCAGAACTATCATTTGCAGGAAGCCAATAAATCATTACAGGAGAATATTGATAAGTTCACATACTCATTGCAACAAAAAGACCTTGAACTTGAGGATTATAAGAAACTCTCAAAAGAAAACATTTGTTTGCGCGATCGTGAAAAGTTCTTATGTGATCAATTGATGAAACAGACAACTCTATTGAAAGAACTTCGTTTATCTCCAAAATGTATCAAAACGCAAGGTGAATGGGAAGGTATTATTGAAGCGGTTGATATTTTGCATGATAATTATACAGTCCGTTTACACGAGCAGTTTTCATCTTTGACTGAAAGTGATCTTCAAATTTGTTGTCTGATAAAACTTCATTTGAATAATAGTACGATTGCAACCTTGACAGGAATTTCCCCGGCTTCCGTGACGAAACGTAAACAGCGCATGAAAGAACGAATGGGGTTGGATTTGGATGAAAAAGAATCATTGGATATGTGGTTGCGGAGGTACTAAAGTAAATGTCCATCTTCTTTAATTTACAGAATTGGTAATATATTAATAAATAACATATTACCAGTTTTGTTCTATACATGTGTGTCCACCTGTTGTACAGATCTTTTGCTTGTTTTTCATAATCTATACGGGTAACTTTACGACATCGATTAATCATTAAAAAATTGAAGGTATTATGAGAACAGGCAAAAAGATTATAACATGGACCTCACGTGTGGTGGTAACATTTTTATTGAGTATATCAATCGGATTATTAGGACATGCGAATGAAACTAAGGCAAAAATAATTTTTGAAGGTAAATGGGATGAATTAGAAAGGAGTATTTCTCATACTTTCTCAGTTTCCGCTTATATCAAAAATGACCTCCTGCTTATCCAAAGTTCAACTCTTCGTTCTGAGATTACTGTTACTATTATAAAGAGTGGGACTATTGTTTACGAACAAACCATTTCTGCAGATCAAACAGCTAATGTCGGAATATCTGTTACGGAATGGAAAGAGGGAACTTATACGCTTGAACTGAGAAATCAGTGGGGAGGGTATCTTTATGGAAATTTTTTCAAATAAATTGATTTATAATTTATTAGATTTCAATAAGTATGAAGTATGTTGATTTGAAGAAATTTCTATATATGGATTCTTTGATCCAACGTGAATGTACTGGTTCTCCGAGCAAATTTGCCCGAAAACTTGAATTGTCTAGAGCTACTTTCTTTGAGTATCTTGCTTATTTACGTGATGAATTAATGGTGGACGTACGGTATGATGAATACCGTGAAACTTATTATTACGGTGACAATGACTTTTGTTCTGCTTTGGGAAATAAACGTTGTTCTGTTTGCCTAGAAAAACATTATTCAGAGTGAAAAGTTTTCCTTTTTATCGGCAACTAGATGCAATGGACTGTGGACCAAGTTGTCTCAGAATGATTGCTAAATTTTATGGAAAGAGCTTTTCTGTACAGCAGTTACGTGATCAGTCTTTTATACAGCGTACAGGTGTGAATATGTTGGGTATTAGCGAGGCTGCCGAGAGTATCGGAATGCGTGCTACAGGAGTACGTACTACTCTTGAAAAGTTGAAAGAACAGTCTAAATTGCCTTGTATTCTACACTGGAATCAGCAGCATTTCGTTGTTCTCTATGGTGTTAGGATAAAAAAAGGAAAGAGCGACTTCTATATAGCCGATCCTGCCTATGGGTTACTTAAATATGAAGAAGAGGAATTTAAAAGGTGCTGGATCAGTACTCGGCAGGGGAACGTAGAAAAAGGGATTGCCATGCAGTTGGAGGTGACTCCTCAATTTTATAATACAAATCCGGCAGAATACGATAAGCTTTCCTTGTGGTATTTGTTGAAATATGTGCATCCTTATCGAAAGATGGTTGGCCAGTTACTGTTGGGAATGTTGGGAGGAAGCGTGTTACAGCTTATTTTCCCTTTTTTGACTCAGACAATTGTAGATCAGGGAATTGGATATCGAAATCTCAATTTTATCCAATTAATATTGATTGCTCAATTGATTTTGATCTTTAGTCGTACGTTAATTGAAGTGATCCGGCGTTTTATCCTTTTACATATAAGTAGCCGTATTAATATTGCATTGATTTCCGACTTTTTAGCAAAACTTATGCGTTTGCCTATGCGTTTTTTTGATAGTAGGATGGCTGGAGATCTGATTAGGCGTATTGAAGATCATAAACGTATCGAACTGTTTCTGACTCAGTCTGTACTAAGTATTTTATTTGCTACTCTCACGATCTTGATATTTGGCAGTGTGTTGGCTATATATAATTGGAAGATATTTCTGATTTTTTTGATTTTCAGTATCCTGTATCTTTTGTGGATACAGTTATTTATGAAGAAAAGAGCTGATCTGAACCGAAAAAACTTCGAACAGATGTCTGTTAATCAGGATAATATCATGCAGATGATTTATGGAATGCAGGATATAAAACTGTTGGGGTGTGAGCAGCAAAAACGTTGGGAATGGGAAAATATACAGGCATCCTTGTTTCGTATAAATATGAGTTCATTGAATCTCGGGCAGTGGCAGCAGGTGGGGGCAGTCCTGATCAATGAGGTTAAAAATATCCTGATCACTGTAACTTCGGCTATAGCTGTTTTGGATGGTAATATTACGCTGGGAACTATGCTTTCTATTCAATATATTATTGGGCAGATGCAAGGACCTATTGAACAAATGGTTTCATTTGTGCAGCAGACACAGGATGCAAAGCTTAGCCTTGAGCGTCTTGGAGAAATTCATAGTAAGCCGGATGAAGATATTCAGAATATGGAAATTACTGATCAATTACAATCACGGCATCCGATCCTACTAGATACTGTTTCATTTACATATGGATCTGGTAAATCAAAAAAAATAATCAAAGGGTTGACATTGGATATTCCTTATGGGAAGACAACTGCTATTGTTGGGTTGAGTGGGAGTGGAAAAACCACTTTGTTGAAATTGATGCTTGGATTTTATCCGCCGACTGATGGTACGGTGCGGATCGGAGACTGTTCATTACAGAACATGAGTTTTAAAGAATGGCGTAAACACTGTGGTGTTGTGATGCAGGAAGGATTTATATTTAATGATACGATTGCTAATAATATTGCACCGGGCTCTGAACAGATAGATAGAAAACGTCTGTTGTATGCTGTGGAAATGGCAAATATGCAGGATTTTATAGAATCTTTACCTTTGAAATATAACAGTCGTATTGGAAGTTCTGGACAAGGACTCAGCCAGGGACAAAAGCAGCGACTTTTGATAGCGCGAGCTATTTACAGAAATCCCGATTATCTGTTCTTCGATGAAGCAACCAATGCTTTGGATACTGACAATGAACGGGTGATACAGTCGAACCTAAATCGTTTTTTCCATGATAAGACCGTTGTGATTGTAGCTCACAGATTGAGTACAGTGAAAAATGCAGATCAGATTGTAGTTCTGAAAGATGGAACTATAACTGAAAAAGGAACACATGCAGAGTTAATCACTCAAAAAGGAGATTATTATTGGCTAGTAAAAAACCAATTGGAGTTAAACGCTTAATATTGTTATAAAATGGAAGTTCTATATGAGCAGAAAACAAAAGCGGACAAAATAGAATTGTATAGTCGTGAAAATAATGATATATTGGGAGATACTCCGGTTTGGCTGATCCATACTGGGAGCTATACAATATATGGAGTGATCGTTATTTTACTGACAGGAACTGCTTTGTTCGAATATTCAGATGTGGTACAAGCTTCTGTCGTTATTGATGACCCTTCTAATACGAAAATAATAATAGTTAACAGCGATGGAATAATCGATCGTTTTTTAGTGGAAGATTGTGCCACTGTAAAAAGGGGTGATACACTGGGAATTATCAAAAATTCGGTTTCGTTGGCTGATGTAAAACAATTTAACCAGGTACTGACTTGTATAGATCAGTATTATCATACACATGATATCAAGTATCTGCAAAATTATCCATTTAATTTGATTATGGGTGAATTGTCTGAAACCTATGGGCAGTTAACACAAGCTATTCGTGTTTGTTTAGCTTATCAAGAGTTAGATTTATATCAGCATAGAAAAGCATTTTTGTTAGAAGAATTTCAATTACAAACAGAATTGAATGGTAAAAACAGATTAACTATCCTACAACTTGAAAAAGAGTTGTTTGAGTTACAGATTACACATAAAATGGAAATACAGAAAAATCATCGGCTGTTTGAGTTGGCTTATGAAAATATGGTGAACAGCTTGAAAATTTGGGAAGGTAGATATGTGATCAAAAGTGAAATGGATGGTATAGTTCTGTTGGGTAAAAGCTGGAGTCGTAAGAAGGTAGTTCATAGAGGAGACACGGTTTGTTCAGTAGTTACAGGTTTGAGAGGGAAACCGATTGGGAGGTTATTTTTGACAGAGAGTGATGTTGCTGGTATAGAACTGGGATATTCGGTACAAGTAGAATTGACCAAATATCCTGTGCATACTTATGGATATATAACAGGGAAGATTGCATCAGTCTCTTATGTTCCTTACAATAAAAGTTATGCTGTTGAGATCGCTTTCCCTGATAAATTGGTGACATCGGTTGGTGATACAATCGATTATGAAATAGGATTGTCTGGTCAGGCTGATATTATTATTATGAGTAAGAGTGTCCTAAAACGGATATTCACTCCCTTGTATGAAATTTTTCAAAAAAAATGAATATGTGCATAGTGTCTGTTATCGTTCCGGTATATAATACGGAAGCATATCTATCCGTATGTCTGCAATCTTTAATGGGACAGACATTATGTGATATGGAATTTATTATTGTAGATGATGGTTCAACCGATGGTTCTGTGGAAATTATGGATGATTTTGCCCATCGGGATACCCGTTTTAAAATTATTCGACAGGCAAATCAAGGATTGGGAAATGCCCGGAACGTAGGGTTGAAGATGGCATGTGGTAAATATGTAGCCTTTGTCGATAGTGACGACTGGGTCATTTATAAGGCTTATGAACGACTGGTATCCGAAGCAGAAAAATACCAAACGGATATTCTGATGGCGGATCTTGTTTATTTATATGAGAACGGAAAGAAGATAAATCCGTTCAAACGGAAAGATGAAACAGTTTTTCAGGAGGTTTTAGTAGGCAGGGAGTGCTTTTTGGAATTGAGCAGACAACATGTTTTTAATCCGATGGTGGTGGTATATCTGTACAGACGTGAATTTATAGATCAGCATCACTTTCATTTTGCTCCGGTTTTTCATGAAGATGCATTATGGTCACCTGTTTTGGTCTGTTCTGCCTTGCGTATGAAAGTGATAGATTTTAATTTTTATGGCTATCGTCAGCATAACGATTCTATAACTCATTCGAAAAATCCGGCACGTTACAATTCCTTACTATATGTGGCTGATAAGTTATATGAGTATATGCAACAAAACTTTACGGAAGATAAAGACTGGGAATTACGATACTGGTTTTACGATCACCTTGTTTGGATTTACCGTTTCGCACAAAGTTTATATAATTGTGAAAAAACGAACCTAAAAAAATAAGTTTAAGTGGAAATTATTGAAAGTGGAGATAATAGAGCAATAGATCTATAGAAAAATTTCTGAATTGATATGAATTGCTGGATATACTATATAGATATCTTTTACTTCTGTTTTTACAAAAATTGTTCTAATCAATTTATCTTGGGAAGAAATACAAAAAAACAAGTACTTGTAAGGGTTGTGCTCTTTTTAATTCCAGTTTTCTATATATGGTGAAAAATCTTAATATTTTTAAGATCTTCGATATTCTTTAGCTATTGAAGCAATAAATAATTTGGAATATGAGTAATTTGTTGAAAAAAAAACTTTGATCTTGTATTTTCGGACTAATAAATGTTTTATTTGTAGTAGTAATATAAGAGTAATATAAAATGAAAATAGTACAAAGTTTTTGGTCAAAGCCATTTCAAGGTAGTGGAGGTTGGTATAATCCTATATTCCATTATATAAGTTGGACATTAAGTTGTCTTAAGTTACTTGAATTTTATGATAAAGTTGAACTTATTACTGATGTTAATGGATATGATTTACTGATAAATAAATTGCATCTACCATATACATCAGTTCAAATATGTCTAAATGATATAGATCATTATTATGATGGTTTATGGGCATTAGGAAAAATTTATACATATAGTTTACAAAATGAACCTTTTATTCATGTAGATAATGATATTTTTATTTGGAATAAATTTCCTGATAGAATAGAATCTTCTCAACTTATTGCTCAACATTTTGAAGATAATTATTCATATAATAGAAAATCTTTTTTTGACTTGATACAAAAGGGTATAATATATGATGATTTTATGAAACCAGAAGATGGTTCAATTATTAACGAATCAAATTTAGGTATAGTTGGTGGTTGTAATGTTGAATTCTTTAAATATTATACAGAAAAAGTGTTTCATTTTGTGGATATTAATTATGATATTATATCTAGATTATCAAAGAAAGAAATATCTGCTGTTAATAATATTTTTGAGCAATATATTTATTATTCTTTGGCAAAGAATAAATCTTATCCTATTGAGTATTTGTTAGATGGGGTTAGTGATTCTTTTAAAGAGCTAGTAATGTTTGACTCTGTACCTCATTCTTGCAAATTTGTACATATAATAGGTTATCATAAACAAAATAGTATGCTTTGTTATATGATGGGACAAAGGTTATATTATGAATATCCTGAGTATTATGATCGTATAGTTAAATATTTGAATACTATATAATATGAAAAATATACATGTATGTCATTTGGATCAGAGATTGCTAAATGAAGCTATTGAGCTATATAGATTAGAAATAGATAATTCGAGTAGTTTTTCTTATCGTTCATTTGAGAAACAAAATGTACAAACAGTGTTATCTCTATTAGAAAGACAAGATTTTGAATACTATTTACTTGGTATAAAATTATATGTGAATAGTTCAATAAAAATATATAATCTGAAAATAGACAAGAGGCTAATAGATGTATTGGGTAGAGAGAAAGTAAATGTGGTATTTTCATTCTCAACGTTATATACTGAATTCAAGATGATTTATTGTGAACCTCATAATTTGTGGACAGATTTCTTTATGCGAATTTGTTTAGGAAGGGAATCCTTTACAGGTATGGATCTGATTGAAGATATATTACATATTAATGGTACTATTGATAGAAATGATTTAGTACGAAAAATAACAATTGTTATCACAAAATTGCTCCTTATGCAATATTTATATATAGAATTGAGTGGGGATGCCGAAAACCATATAGAGTAGGTTATTAATAAATACTTGTAATCATGAATATGCAAGATTTAAACAATCAGCCTCAAGAACAAGATTTGGATGTTTCCGAATTACTTGAAAGTGAGATGGAGGAGGTTGAAGGTGGATCTGGTTGTGACACATGTACTTTTAGTTGTTACCCCGGTGGCCTTTGGTGATTTTTATGTAGGTAGAGAATATTCTCTACCTACAATGTTAATAAATAATTTGCAACATATGAATAATTTAATATTTAATCCCAATTATACCTTGAAATCTGATGGAGGTAGAGTTGTTATTTTACCACGACATAATGGTAGAGATAATAAAATATCAGAAAGTGCAGGTAGTAGTTTTGCTACTTTAATACATCCATTATATGCACAAATACTATCATTTTTTAATGGTGAAAATATTGATATATCTATAAATAATGCATCGAATGCGTTAAATATAGAAGATAGTATAATAAAGTCATTTATTTACAAGATATACAATAAAGATCATTTTTTGTCTATAAAGTCTAAAGATGGTAATTCTGTTTTTCCTCCTTTTTGTATTACAGATAATGAAGAATGTAAAGTAGTAAATAGATTTGATTATAATAAATTTAAATATCCTGTTTCAGATTTAAAATCTCGACGATATTTTACACCTTCCAGTTTTACTTTGATGGTAAATAATAAATGCTATACGAATTGTTTTTATTGTTATGCTGATAGAAGGAATAAGATCGATTGTCAAATTCCTATTAGTCGAATGAAAGAATTGATTGATGAAGCTGTAAGATTGGATGTCAAAACAATTGATGTTATTGGTGGAGAGTTTTTTCTTTATGAAAATTGGTTTGAATTAGTCGAATATTTGCACTTAAACGGTTATCATCCTTATCTATCTACAAAAAAACCAATGGATGAATCTGATGTATTGAAATTAAAAAGACTAGAAATAGAAGATATTCAAATTTCTTTGGATACATTAATTCCTGAACATTTATTTTCAATGATAGGGGTTACTAATTCTTATATAGATAAGATAATTAATACTCTTGATTTACTACAAAAATATGGAATACATTTTTTTATTCATACAGTATTGACGAGTAGAAATGATAGCATTGAAGATATGAAATCAGTTTTTAACGTAATAAAAAAATATAGTTGTTTATTAGAATGGAAGATTGATATTGCAGGTAAATCTATGTATTTGCAAGAAAGCTATAACAAAATAGCTTCTCGAGAAGAAAATGTTAGTAACATTGCTATATTTATTGATTCTATTCGGTCTGATATTGAATTTCCAATTAGAAGCCCGAAGCCTTCAACAAATACTCCGTCTATGTTATTGAAAAAGACTGATTTTTTTAATCGTGCTCATTGTTCTGCTAATTATTCAGGTTATTTTATTTTGCCTGACGGACAAGTTACTATTTGTGAAGAATTATATTGGCATCCTCATTTTTTGATAGGCAATGTATTAAATCAGGGTATAGAAGAAATATGGAATTCAAAGAAAGCTATTGACTTGTTTTATGTCGATCAGAAAAATGTACCTCCTGAATCTTTGTGTTCTACATGTGAAGTTTTTCAAAAATGTAGATCTGTTAAACAGGTTTGCTATAGAGAAATTATGAAAAAACATGGAGAGGATAAGTGGTATTATCCAGATACTATGTGTCCTAAATATACTGAAAATTAATATTATATCTTATGAAAATATATTTATGCATATTTATCTTTTTAGAATTCTGTTTGAATGTACAAGCTCAACAGAGTAAGATAAAAGGACGTGTAGTAGAGATTCAAAATGAAAAGTTGTCACCTGTTGAGACTGTTTCTATTTCCTTGTTGACAGTTGATTCTGCTTTTGTGGGTGGCTGTACGACAGACGCAAAAGGTTTTTTTCAATTGGAAAAGTTAGCAAATGGAAATTACATTGTTTCTGCTTCGTTTATCGGATATGAAACCATTTCGATAGTGGTAAACAATCTTTCCGGAGCGATTGATTTAGGTGATATTGTGATAGGAGAATCATCTGTTGAGCTTGAAAATGTGGAAGTAACGGTTTCTAACATTATCAATCGGGTAGACAGACAAGTTATATTACCCGTTAAGTCGGCTGTAGATATTTCTGCTGATGCATACGATTTGATGAATAATTTGAATATTCCACGTCTGTATGTAAATCCCATTATGAAGACAATGGAGGTCAGCAATGGCGGTTCTATTCAGACACGGATAAACGGTATCAAAGTTTCAGCAAACGAACTTGCTACTATTATGCCGAAGGATGTACTTCGTATCGAGTTTATTGAGGATCCGGGAAGCCGTTACGGAGAACCGGGATTAGGGGCGGTAGTTAATATTGTGACTCGCCGTCGGGAAACCGGAGGATATGTCTCTTTACAGGGAACAGATGCTCCTTATCGTCTTTGGGGGGAAAATTTTCTGGCTGCAAAATTTAATAACCGCCGTTCGGAATGGGGGGTAAGCGTTGTAAACCGAAATCGAGGTTATAAGCATCATTATAAAGAAATGAAGGAAGAATACTATTTTGCAGATAAAACTATTAAACGTATACAGGAAGGTCTGGATGACAAATCGAAAAACTTTACGAACGATATAAATTTGTCGTACAATTTGTATAACCCTGATAAGTATGTTTTTAATGCTATTTTTCGTAATACATTAAAGAATGTCCCTTATAATAATCTTCACAATAAATTATATGATGGAACTAATACAGAAGATTTTATCTATTCCCGTATTTTGCAAGAAGAAAATTCTTATACACCTTCTTTGGACTTATATTTTTTATATAATCTACCAAAGAAACAAACACTCGAATTTAATGTTGTGGGAACATTGATGTCTACGGACAGTGAACGTACTTATCTGGAATATGTAGATTCTAAAACCCCTTTTAGTAAGATTCAGACTGATATTGACGGTAAAAAATATTCATTTATCGGAGAAGGTATTTATACACGTGCATTCGAGAAACTGAATTTTAGTGCTGGATTAAAACATTCCCAAATGAAGACGGAGAATACCTATTCTGGAACGACAAGTACTTTATCTGATATGATGCAATCTGAAACCTATGGTTTTGCTGAAATTGTAGGAAAAGTAAAAAAGTTTTCTTATTCAGTAGGTGTCGGAGTGAATCGTAGTTGGTTTAAAGAAAGGGAGGTGGATAATACATATTGGATATTTACTCCGACTGTAAAGTTGGGGTGGCAACCTCATAAGAATAGCTTTTTACGCTATTCATTTCAGATGAATCCATCGATTCCATCGCTTTCTTCTTTAACGGATGTGGAAGTATTGTTGGATACGATTCAAATCGTACGGGGTAATCCAAACTTGAAAACATATAAAATATTTAAGAATAACTTGAATTATTCTTATTCCAAAGGAGTTATTCGCGGATATTTGAATTTGAACCATCAATACTCAAAAAGCCCTATTATGGAAGAAGTGTTTATTGAAGGCAATAAAGTTATTTTGACTGAAAATAATCAAGATTACTTTCAGCAGTTTGATGTAGATTTGAATTTAGGAATAAATGGATTGACTATTGGATCATTGAAGCGGTTCCTTTCCATTAATGCTGGTTTCGGCTATTCAAAATATATGAGCAGGGGTTGGAATTATGATCATACGTTTGATGATTTTTATTTCAATATCAATGCGTCGCTTACCTATCGAAACTTGTCGCTTATCGGGCAATACAGACGATATAAAAGTAGTTTGTATGGCGAGACGATACAAAACGGAACGGATATGTCAGCATTGGGAGTTTTTTGGATGAAAAAAAATCTTCAACTTGGGGTTGCCATGATGTTTCCTTTTACGAATAATTACCGTCAAGGGTATGAACGATTGAGTAAGGAGGCACCGATAACTTCTTGGGAGTATATAAAAGAATCAGGACAATTATTAACTATTCGTTTGGCTTATAACTTTTCTTTCGGGCGGAAACATAAAGCTGGAAATAAAAAGTTGAACAATACAGATACGGATGCTGGTATCATTAATATGAACAGGTAAGTATGTTATAGATACTATAGTTGTTGATATATTCAATGATAAATTATTTATAGTAGATTTTTATGCAAAATAGTAGTAAACATATATTCCAATTCATTAGTGTCCACTAAAAAATCGCAATAGTTCTTTGAAA